>Ga0247723_1000223_pt1 | contig 37061 bp, 27 predicted proteins | sample MSEWelMarce5H_FC_FD_189079 | JGI IMG/M metagenome (GOLD analysis project Ga0247723, IMG submission 189079) | Subsurface sediment microbial communities from gas well in West Virginia, United States - MSEEL Well Study Marcellus 5H_FC | ecosystem: Environmental > Terrestrial > Deep subsurface >... | reverse complement strand
CGAGTTTCAGTTTTTGTTGTAGTTGATTTTTTGCAGACTCTTCTTTTGACACTGGAGGCAAGTATGGCGATGGGAACAAATTAGATGATGTGTTCCTAGGGGCAGGTGATGGGTTTTTGGGGGGGGTGACGCGTCCGCTTCCACCCCTTTTCGCAGGATTTCCACTTCTGTTTTTACTCATCTGTACAGATGCGCTGTCATTGTCTGAATCTTTTCCTTCAGATGTTGCAACCCAGGTGTCTGCCCACTTTTTACTTCCGGCAAATTCTTCAAATTTTTTAGCGTCGTATATTTCAAACTTTTTGCCACGAACTTTTTTTGCAATAAGTTTTGGCTCTTTACCTTCGGGTACGTCGTTGTCCCATAGGTAGAACTCATCCAGTAAGTCTTCTTCAAATCCTGTTGAAATAACTTTAGGAATACTCTGAGCCATATGGGCTGTGTTGTCTGGGATGTACCTATTGGTTTCATCCATTCTTTTTTTAATTCTCCTAGATGCTTCCTGTTGTGGAACGTGCACCCAGTGTCCGACTACCTTTTCTCCACGCTCAGACGCTTCACGCATGTGTTGAATTTGTCTTGACGCACCAGAACCTGTGATTACCATGTCCATTTGGTCAGAAGCGGCATCCCTAATTGTCTTGTCAGTTGCTGCTTGAGACTCTCTATGAACACGACCAGCACCATCCCCGTCGTTGTATCCAACAAGACCTTTCTTGATGAAGTCAGGGTCAATGAGCGCGGCTTCCTCGTGTGAGGGGACTAGGCCTTTTGGTATTAAATGTCCGTCAAGTACGGTTGTTTTACCCGAACCAGTATTTCCACCAATGAGGAAAGTCGTTCTGTCTTGCTTGCGTCTGTGTTCAGGCTTGACCATTCCCCTAATCAATTTGCCCATCAGTCTTCCACCGAGATTTCTAAATGGGTTGGTTGGACTTGCTTCTGGGTTTCTTAGTTCCGCTATAGACAAAGGCTTGGCAGTTCTTTTGCCACCCATTTGTTTTGGGCCTCTTGGGTCAATAACGAACCCAGGACCACTAGATGCCATTCCACGCCTTGAGCCAGGAACTCCGTCGTACGCCTCAATCGGTTCGCCTCTGAAGGAATCCATTTGCGAAGAGGTCATAGCGCTAATGAATTTACGTACTGCAGAAACTTCGGATGCTAAAACTTCTCTGTCTACTGGTTCCGGTGCCGCTTCTCTGTCTGTAGGTTTTGGTATGGATGGAGTTGGAATGCTTGGTCTCTCAAACGTAGTTCCGTCTTGAATTAATCCGTCCTCGTCTCCGTCAAAAGCGTTAGGGTCAAATCTAGACATTGCCGCACGGGCTATTCCTCTGATTCTTGGACCGAGAGCCTTGCCGTAGATATCTTCTTGAATCGTTGTTTTTTTCTTCTTAAGATTTTCTTTTATTACGGTTCTAACTATCTTTTCATTTCTTTTTTGAAGATTTGTTCTTCCAAGAGAAGTCATTCCGGTCAGATTGTTGTAGTCGGTGATATTTGTACATGGCATCCATATAACCTTTCCACCTTTTGACATTCTTCTGCTTACACCGATACAGCCAAGTTGCTGCGCTCTTTTTCTTGCTGATTCAATATCAACAAACACGTCAGGGTCGTTATCTCTAGGCATGAATGCAGGCTGAATGCTCTTAGTAGACATGCCTGAAGGACTTGAAGCACCATGCGTGATTGGTGGATTTGTGCCACCATTAATCATGTTTGTTGAGTTTCTTGGAGAAACAAGACCTCCGCCTTCCAATGATTCAATTCCAAGTACTCTGCGTTCACGAAGTTTTTCCCAACGCTTCTTACGTTTTTTTCCTTTTGATTTCCTGATTGAGGACCAGTTCTCCATGTCGTCAAGTGAAATTCTTGACTTAACATCAAAACCGTTAGTAATTGTTAGAAACTGCTTAGTTGAAGAGCATGGCATCCATTCGCCGTTTGAAATTTGGTGCGCGCCAAAACAGCCAATATCCGCTGCTCGCCTTACGGCAGCAATTTTACTAACAAGCGAATCTTCCATGACTAGATAAACAGAGGAACGTCTTGGTCGTCTTCAGTTAGATTATTTAATTTCATAGCCGCTTTTCTTGCTTCGGAAATATCTTCACCGTATCGCTTTTGATAAAGGCGCGCTTCCTCAATATCGTCATCCCATTTAACTTCCATCGTTGAGAACGCACGAGCCCATCCGTCTTCGTTGCCAGAATCAACTTCACCAAAAACTCTGTCTTGTTCTTTCATCAGGTCACTACGAAATTCACCAGATTTTTTCAGGCTTATTGTGAATGGTGGGTATTTTAGTAATTTTGAATACTCTACGTGTTTTTGGTGGAACGTATCTTTATCACTCATTTTTTGTCTGCTTTCCCAAGAATGTCGTTAATTCCCTTAACGTTGATTGGAGCACTAAGAATAGCAAGACCCTGTCTGTTGAAAACGAGGAATTGTTTTCCAGCGGCCGTTCCGCCAGTTCTCACCGTATTGTCTCCTGTGTCAAGAGCATCGTATCCCAAAATTAACGGCAAGTAGTTTGACCAACCGTCCTGTCTTTCAAGTTGATTGGACATGAAGTTTATAATATTCCACAGTTTTGCTTTTTCTGGCCCACTTGATGATTCGTAGGCGCTCATTAGTGAAGACCACATCTGTCCTACTTCGGTATCCCATACTGGGTCTCCGTCTGCAAGGCTCTTAGAAAAAGCGGAACGCAGTTCCCTCATCCAGTCAGCAGGGTCCATCTTTTCTGCTTCACCCTTAGGCATTGTTGAAATTAGATTTTTTACAACGCTAGAGATTTTTGAATGCTGTGTAGACATTTTATCTCTGTCTTCTCTTGATGCAACCCTATAATCAGGACTCAGGAATGCAAACATTCCATTGTTCTTGGTTGGGTCACCCCAGTATGCAGAACTATCCCAGTTTGACGAAACAGCGTTTGCCCAGTACTCTCCGGGCCCTTCTGCCTGACCACCCTGACCAGATATTCTTCTAATCGGACTTGTTAAGTATTCATCTGCATAATCTTCTCGTTCAACACCTCTCTTGATTGGGTGCCATCCGGCATCAAGAAGAGCAAGTGCTTCATCTTCCGATATGAGAGTTGCTTCTCTGTTGAAACCGTTATTTTCCCACAAGAAACCAAGAAGCATGTTTGCGTTTGGCTGACCCTTGAATTCGCCGCGACCGTTAGCCTTGATTGCTTCGTTGATAACTTGGTCAAATAAACCAATCGTTTCTTTTCCAAGAGAAACTTTTCCGTCAGCGCTTCTTTCAAAGATTCTGACAGTCTGCCCCTTCCTGATTGCATCATTGATTTTGGATTCGTTTCTTTCTTTTCCAAAAGTTCTCTTGACTGCTCTCTTGGCTTTATTGATTCTTTTCTTAATCTTGCCAGGACCCTTACGTCTGTTCTCTTCTTCAATGTTAAATCCTGAACGACCAGCCTTTTTCTGTTTTCTAACAGCACGGCGTCTTGCTCTCTCCGGGTTGGGGCGAAGAATTCTATTTGCAAGGTCTTCAAGTTTTGCGTCACCCTTTTCTCCGATAATACGAGGCTTTGCTCTCTTGAGACCACCAATTTCTTCAAATATGGTTGATGGTTCCCCAACTTTCATTCCTTTTGGAAGTTTTCCATCGGCAAAAGGACTGACCGTTAAATCGGCTTCACTTTTGCTAAGACCAAGACCAAAAGATTTTTTTCTTTGCTCTGGGTGAAGGTGTTCAAGAAGTGACCAGTCATCTGCTCTGTCCATTTGGTCGTACGTTTTAAGGTCGTCTAGAATCTTTTGAAGTCTTTCAACCTTTTTTTTCCGTTTTGCAATCTTTGCTTCTGCTTTTTTGATTTCAACATCGGACAAAGTGGACCTGATTGCTGCAAGCGCTGCCTCTGCGGACGCTATGTCTGCATTTTCAACAGATAGGGAACCGTTCAAAGCAACTTCAAAAGAAGTGAATGCCTCTCCAGCAATTCTTGATTGCTCAGACCACTCATTATTGTCAGCGTCTGTGGCTCCCTTTTTGCGAGGAAGACGTAAAAATTCATCCCACCACGTGCCGAGGTATTCGTCTTTTTTGATGTCTGTCTGAAGTCTTTCATATGCTGTTTGAGTATTGCTCTTCACAACATCTTGCTGTTCTGGAGTAAGAGATGCCCAGAGAGAGCCGTCTTTTTCGTCAACCTTGTCTCGTCCTGGTACTGCTTTCAGTTTTGACTTAGCCTTAGAACGACCACTTCGTGATGCGAGACCATTAACTTGTCTGTCCATTTGTGCTTTACCAACACGTGAACGCATTCCGGATTGACTTGGTTTAGCGTCGGGCTTCTTTCTGGTGACGGCTGCTGAAACACTGCTGTAAAGGTCGTCCATGTCGTATTCTTCATTGTCGTACAACTGGATTGCTTCTTTTATGTCAAAAACTTGTTCAGCACTTAATTCCTGACCACCGTCTGGACCAAGTCCATCAATGAAAGCACTGAATGAATCTAATGTGTCTCGTTTATAGAGAACATCTTCTATTTTGCGAACTACTTCTTTTGCTACTAGTGGGTTGACTCCTGCTTCGTTTTTGTCGCCAGGCAATCTTGATGCAAGACCGCTTCTCTTGATTGGTTTTGAGTCAGGTAATTTACGACCCGCTGCCGCTGGCTTACGGGTAGTCAGAACTTGTCTTCCTACTGAGCGGGCTCCTTCGCTTGTAGCCCTGCGTCTAGGACTTGAGTCTTTTGGCGTAGTTGAACTGCTTGGATTCTTTTGAAAGTCTTTCCATGCCTTCTTCGCAGCATCTGCGTCAACAGCACCGCCAGTTGCCCTGTCGTTGATGCCGGGAATTGCAGGTCTTTCAAAGGGTGTACCTTCCTGCACTACGCCATCGCCATCGCCGTCCCATGCTTTAGGGTCAAACATGGCCATACTGCGAGCCGCTCTTCTGCCGATGCGTGCTCCTCCACCTATTCTTTGACCAATTCCTTTCAACTCAAGAGAGTCTTCAAGTGATTTGGTTTCCAGTGTTTGCGCGTAACCAACTCTGTGGCGTCCATCTCTTTCAACAAGAGCGGCTTTAAATTTCATGCCCAGACGTCTTTCGGAAGAACGACCTACGTTTGTGTCAATTCTGTGACGAAGTGACTTTATTTCGGCTTTTGACGGGGTTGAGTTGTACATCCAGTTGTCAAAGTTGAATGCGTAATTGTTTACTCTTGCTTCAAAAAGAAAACTTCCCTCTTTGATTTGGGTGCGAATAGCAAGACCCTTGTAATTCACAGCGCTTGAATACTGGGACTTGGTAAAGTGACCAATTGGTGTATCCATTACTGCTGGAACACGGGCACCGTTGTCCATCTTTACAGAACTTTTGTAAGAGTATGACTTGGAGTCTGTATAGGAGTTGCCAATTTCGCTAATGTTGTTTCCAAAAGCAGTCAGCAATGACTTTAAGGAATGCTCGCTAATGTTTTTGTAGGGCCCCTGAATGATTCCTGCTGGAATATTGTTTGCGTCAATAGTTTTGGTGCTAAGAGAGTTGGCCCAGTCAGACCATTCTTTTCCCTGGCCTTCGGAGCCATAGTATTTGACTCCATAATCATCTTGAATAGCAATAGCAAATTTTTCATTACGCAGTGCATCAAATAGGGTAGATACTTTTTTCATTTTTTGACTCCGAGGATTTCCATTAAAATTTCCCTACTACCTGCATAGTTTTGAATTCTTATTTCCAAAATGCGCCCAATGATGTTCAGGTGTGCTTTTTCTGCGTCGGTTAAGCGACCATCGTTGTAAAGGCGATTTTTAAATTGTGTAAAGTTAAATTGTCTTGCTCTTAATAGTAGAGCGTCAATCTCTCTTCTGAAGGCAAATCTCTGTTGTTGCTGTAAATTTTGGAAATATTGCGAGTAAGTCTCAGCCCTATTTGTGTCCATGAATTGAGACAAAGTAAGTTTTTGACGCTCAACGATTGACACTTGGTCAAGGTCTGTAAGTCCAGAAGTGAAGTTATTGGTAACAACTGGCTTTGTGTCTGTTCCATTTGAAACGGGAACTATGGAGCCGGGGTCTCTTTCTCTCTGGTCAGTAAGCCAGTCGGAAACAAGCATTTTTGCTACATCTTCCGGTTTGTAGTCGGAGAATTTACGCCTACGGTCAACCTGGAATCCCCTAATTAGGGAAGAAGGGTCCTCCACTATGTACTTTCTCTTATCTCCCTCGCCAACAAAGAAAACGTCAGGTGACTCAAGACCAAGGTGTTGCTGGATATCGCTTGCAAGTTTTTGACCAAGGTGCTCATATTTGCCAGACGAGGAATAGAGCATGTACTTGTTGCCATTTGGCGTTTCAAGCATTTCTCTTCTTTGGTCCAATTTCTGTCTCTTGAATACGTTCGCCTTTGTAAGTGCCTGTTGCAAAATCATTGGGTCAATTTCCGAAAGTGGTCTTCCTGACATTATCTGGTCAACTGCAGCGTCAACACTTGTGATGTTTTTACCCACAGCACTGCTTGAATCTGTTGCTCTTTCTGCATTGGCTGCAGGCTTTGCTTTTCTTCCCTTGCCGAACAATTCGTCAGCCCATCTCGGAACCGACTTTCCACCTTTAGAAACCACCTCATTTGGGTTCTTGATGTTTAAAAAGTTTTCTGAATAACCTATTCCATCCCCAGTTTGAGCAACGACTTCTTTTAGGCGAGCAGTGGGGTCGTTTGATATGTCAATTTTTGATGCAGCATTAACGGTGCGCCCAAGTTTTCTTCTTTCACCAACAGTGAGTTGCCTTTTCTTTTCAAGCGAGAGGGTTGAGCCACCTGGTAAAACATAAGTAAGTTTAGTAACGCCAGTATTTGACAAAAGTCCGAGTTCCTGACCACCGAGTTGTGGAAGTTCCTGAACTGACAATATGTAGTCAGCGCCTTCCATGTCCCTGTTGTCGGGGATTGCTCTGAGTACTTGCGCTGAGACCACTGGTTCAAGAGCGAAACCATCTTTTCTAACCATTCTTACGACCGGCGCATCTGCCTGCCCAATTTGAGAAACAATGTTTTTTGCCGCAGCCGCGCGTGCTGCAGGGTTGGGATTTCCGACTCTTGGAATCTGTGGACGTCTTGATTGAACTATTGACTCTGGTGGAGTTTCGCCAGTGATTGGAGTTGAGTCTCCAGAAACCGCTCTAGCGCCACGGGCTATCCTTCTCAGTGCGCCAATTGCTAAACCAATAGCGGAAGGTATGTCAAAGAGTTTTGCCCCACATGTAGAAAAACGAGAGTCAGTAAAGCGACCGCCATACTGATATCCCTCTGGACAACGACTGGCACGATTTGCCCCACCAGTTCCACCTGGAATTCTTGGCTTTCCAGGAGTTAAGGCACCCCATAAGCCAGAACGAATCGGGCTTCTTATTGGGCTCAGGTTTCCTGGAGTTGCAGCAGAAATTGCAGATTGAGCAGCCTGGCCGATTGTTGAGTGCGTGCCAAGTATTCCGACTTTTACGCTGTACTTCCGTGTTAGTCCAGAACGTTTTGCCAAAGCCTTGTAATCTATTATGTTTTGCTGGCCGTTTAGGCGCATGGTAATTACGGGGTTTACCTTACGTACCGTCTTTACGGAAAGTAGGGCAACTCTTCTTTTAACGAAATTTATTTCTGTATTACTCAACGTCGTTGTCCTGTTCAGAATCATAAGGGACTGACTTGGTGTTTCCCATTTCGTCTTCGCCCTCTATTTCCCAATTTGAATCGTCAGACATGGTTTTGCAAAAATCTGGTTCCATCTCAGAAAAGTCACGCATCACTAGAACTGAATGTTTTTCGTCGGCATTCGTCACTACCGAGTCTTCGTATTGCTCGGTTTCCGGCTGTAAAGACTTCTTACTATTTCCAGCAAGTTTTCTTACCCTTTTATCAAAATCTGAGTCAGAGAAAAGAGAACCATTCGTTCCTTTTTTAATTTTTTTACGGCAGTTTTTCATGCCGGGATGGTGACAACCTTCGTTTGGCCAAAGACCGGTAGTTTCATGATGCAACCAAGCACAGATATTGTTCAGTGGGTACAACTCTGGATGGTCAGCAAGAATGACCTTGCAACGCCTAAAGCCACCTGGCTTTTTCATGATTGGTCGCCAGTAGCGAAGCAGTCTTTCAAGGTTTCCTCTTCTTGGTCCACGGCCTTTGAGGATGTCTCCCGTGACGATTTCTTGGGGGATTATCCCACCTAGCGGGTCTGCCTTAATGTCTCTATTGTTCATTGGTTACCCGTTCTGGAACGTACTATATTTATATTTTGCGTCTGCATCAATGTCTTGAACTCTGTAGCGCGAGAATTGATTGATTTTTCTTTTAATTTTGATTTCATTGCATCTGTTGAAAAAACAACACCAGACGACATTCTTGGGGAAACCACTTGAGTTTTTTTTATAAAAACCCTTTCCCATTCGTCGCTGTTGTCCCAAGATGCTCCATCCCATAAAAAATCATGAAACTTCGTTGAACGTAATGGTACTAGATTTATTGCATTCATAGCGGTTGCCCAGAAATTTACAACTTTTGGTTTAACGCCATCATCAAGTACGCCGTCGGTTTTTTCGTCTTTTGCGTCAACCACATAGAATAGTTTTTTGTCGCCATGGACAGTTGCCACTAATACTGCTTTCATTTCTTTGCAGTCTCCTTTTTAGGAATTGGCTTTTTGGGTGGTGGGGCAATTTTGTCAATAATTGACATAACTTCTTTTCTTGCTATCTCCTTTAATGCGTCTTTGCCCTTTTTCTTCGTCGGAGGTGGGGTCACCCAAGTGTCCTCACTCATGATGTCAATTCCGTCTTTGTTCGTAAATATGACTTCAGATATGCCTAGAGATATTAGGTTTTCTTTAAATTCTTCTGCAGCCTCTAACTCGTTCAGGTAAGACAAATGCTTTGGCGTGTATCCGCCACCTATTGTTCCGTCTTTATCAAAGAAGTCTTTAATTTTTTCTTTTGGAACTCCTCTGTTCATAAATATCATATTGATTGAGTCTGCCCCACCAATCATGCTGCTCTTGGGGACCCTTTTCTTTCTGATGTTGAATATTGACAAAGGTATTTTGATGTGCTCAACATCGTTAAGTGATATTTCTCCAACTATAAACGCTTCAAATACATCTTCGTCATTTTTCTTTATTAGTTTTGAATAGTCACCAGAAAGACTTGCTTCAATAATCTCCGCCAAGTATTCTTCTGCACCGTTTTTTGACATAAACATTTGTCCAAAAATTGAAGCCTGAATAAGGTTTTCGTCTTCTTCGTTTATTTGTACAAAAATTCCGCCGTTTTTGTAAGATTCTTTTCTTCCGTATCCAATTCTTGGGGAATTTTCTGCGCGAAGTACAAGTTCTATTCCTCTTCCGTAATCTGTAAATTCTTCGGAGCCAACATGGGTGCCATTTTCGTAAAGTTGTTTTTCAATTTTTTCAATCATTACTCCGTGCATAAACTCAACAGGAGTAAAAGAAAACTCTTTAATTCCAGGAGAATTACCCAACATTGAATTTCTTTTGTTTTTTAAAATCTTTAAAGATTCACTATCAACGTCAATATTTGCAATTTTTCCAGAACCAACAAATTGTTCTAACGAAGATTTAGACATTGATACACGTACTCTTCTATCTATGTCTTCGTGTATTAACATTGCTACTTTGTTAACCTCTTTAACTATCTCTTTTACTGAATTGCTGTAAATAAACTTTTTAGTATCTGCGCTTATTTCTTCATCAAAAAGACGAGATGGTAAAGATTTGCTGTAATTATTAATAGTTGATACAAGTTTTTCTTGATACATACGCACGTACTCGGATGTCTCAATATCCGTATCGTCATTTTTTACTTTTTCAAGAGTGAAGAAATTAATACCAGCCGCTTTTCCTCTTTCCATTATTGAGTTTGATTTATCAAATACAACTTTTGATATTCCGGACATTGACTGAGGTGTTCCTGACTTGGCAGTCATTTCTTGACGCATTTTTTTAGCAGTATCTGCTCTTAATTTTGCAGCCTTTTTCAGACTTGGTTTGTTGGAAGATGAGGCAATTTCTGAAGACATCTTTTCAACATTCTTCATGTATTCCTCAGCGGACATCTGTTCAGTAATTTCTGCTTCAGGAACCCCATCTTCGCCAACTCCAGTAAATTTTACTTTTCCTGGAGGGAGAATCATGTTGCTTGCCTTGCTTTTACCTGATTCAATCTTGCCTTTTGAGCCAGCGGGAACAGCAACTCTTACTTTGGTTTTCTTAACTTGCTTTTGCTCCCCGAGCGAAGCGCCGAGTTGCTTGAACTCAATGTCAACAAACGCGGACTTGAATGGGTCGTCGTATGGGGAAGGCATATCAACAGCGCCACCTGATGGAGGAAGGGAAAACGGGTCACCTGCATCCAATTCTTCGGAGTCTCTGTCAAAGCGACTTCTTAATCTTCTTGCTCTATCCATCCCCGAGGCTGCTAATTCGCGAGCCTTTTCTTTTCCTGTGTCGGCTAATTCTGATACTTTTTCACGAGTTGCTTCAGATAATTCAATGCTTCTTTCTTGAAGAACTGAACCAAAGTCAAGAGCCCTACGTTTTGATTCTTCCGTTAAGAGTCTGTCTTTGGCCGATTCTGCTAAATTAAGTATTTCGTCAGGAAGTCCTTCTGCGGCAATTCTGTCAAGACCATATTTTTCAATTTTGTTAGCAAGGTCTTGCTCAATCCATCCGCGTTCAACCATCATTTTTAGCGCTTGCTCGGCAGCGTCTCTGCTTCCGCGTCGCGCTATAGGAATAAGTGCGCCGTACGGTCCTCCAACCGAAAAACCAATAGCAACTTCACTCATCAACTGAACAACGTCTGTTCTTTCTGCGTCAATTCCTGCTTTTTCAAGAAGTTTTCTTGTTTTTTTACTGGCAATTAGTCTTCCAGCAATTCCAGCCTTTGTTCTCATTCCGGTAGTGGAAGAGAAACCAGACCGTGGAACATCAACTTCTTCTGTGTTTGAATCCGTTATGAGTTGAGCCGAAGATATTTGAGACATTTCATAGATTGAACCTGGCGAAGTGTCTTCTGGCGTATCAATTTCAAGTTCAACGACCATGTCGCTTGGAAGCACCGATTTATCCAATCCAGACATAACTGGGGCTGCATTTTGAAGTTCATTATCCGCAACGGCAATTGGTGGTGTTAAATTATTGCGTTCAAAAACCTGTCTAACCTCTTCAATATCTTCCAAAAGTAAAGTAAGTTCAGGAACGTTTTGCGGGTTTGGATATGAAAGAATTCTAGGTGGATTCGTTACAGCAGAAGAAAGGGCGGAAAGTTCCTGCGGACTGAGTCTTGAAGCCTGTCTTGAGGCAATGCCGTCAGCACCATCAACATCAATTCCTAAAAGTGGTTGCACTGGACCCGGTCTTCTTACCATCAGGCGTGGAGGGTATGGTCCGTTTTCACTAATTGTGAGAATGTCATGCACTGCTGGCGCTATGGTTCGTCCAACCCTCATAAACAGTGATTCATACATTTCAATTTCGTCTTGTATTTGTTCAAGATTTAATTCGTTCGTATCTTTATCGTCGTATTCGGAACCGTCACCAGTTGCCCTGGATACATCAACACGCCTATAGTCTTGAAACTTATTTCTTGCTTCAATAGATTTTGCCTTAAACTCATTTGCACCATTTCTTAAATGTGAAATAGCGTTAACAAGTTTTGATTTTTCTTCAGGAGTTAAAGGTTCTCCTCTTTTTGCTTTAAGCGCTATATCTTCAAGTTCAGAAAAAGAAATACCCATTGTGTTTACGAGTTCATTAAGTAGACGTTTTCTTTTAACCAATGTTGGGTCTGTGTAGCCATTCTTTTTAGTTTTCATATTCGCAACACTTTCAAGCGTTCGCTTGAGTCCACCTTTGCCGTCTTCTCCATACAGAAACTCATCAATGTCTTCAAGGGTAAAGCGCCCCTCTTTAATCATTGTTGGAACTTTTCCGTATCTTTCCTTTTCAAACGGGTCAACCGGTCCTCGTCGGCCTCTTCCGCCACTTCTTCCTGGAGTTGTTGTAACCACCCTTCCAGCATTGGTTGGCAGCGATGGTGCCGAACCAGGGAGTGTTGGTCTAACGCGGCCAGACGGAACGAACCTAGGAGCAGGAGAACCATCAGGTCTTGATGGAACAATTCCACCCGATGGGGATATTGAGCCACCAGTCAAAGGTGGTAGTGGGTCCATTTTTTCAAGAATTGCATCCAACTCTGGGTCGTCGCCTATTAGTCCGACTGTTTTATTTGCCTTCAATTCCGCAAGCGTCTCCATTAACGCAAGAGTTCTGGCATAGTTAAATTCTTCAGAAGTTCCTCCTCCCGTCAATTCACCAAGCGCCTCTTGTTGCTTCGCTTGGCTATAAGCACCAGCAAGAGCGTCAAAACGCTTATCAATTAAATCATCAATATCAATACCAAAAACGTCACTCAATATTTCTGGTGATGCTTTTGTCATGAATTCTTTAGTCAAATTCATCAGTTCATCGTTGTTTAAGTCTTCTATATTTCTTCCGGTTCCGTTATCTGCGTGATACTGGAAAATTGCATCCATTTGACCCCAGTGGGCTCTTTCATGAGCAGAGGTTTGTGCTCCAAAATCTCTCCATCCACGACCTTCAGTTGCCGCCAAGTCGGTACCCCATAGCGTTGCATATGCTCTGAGGCGCTCGTCTGCATCCATTGCTGAAGCAACTGCCCTCCACTGGTCGTCAATATCTCCGCCTGTTGCTTCGTATAGGTCCATGTATCCAGCAGGTGGGGTGTCCCTGAATCCAAGAAGAGCAGGTCCGGAGTTGATTAAAATAGTGTGAGGCCAAGCCTCTCCATTTTTATCGTATTGATACCCTTCACCAACATCTGCTACGTATGTTCTTTTACTTCCATCCGGCATGGTGAAAGAATGAGGTCGCTCATGTGCGGCGATTACCATATCCTCAAACGCTCCGAGTCTAAAATCTTTTTCTCTTCTTATACCAGCATCAATGAATTGGGTGATTGGTGTTACTTCGCCAGCAGCCTTTGCTCGCAGATACTCTTCTTTTGCATCTGCGGCAACCCTTGCCATCATTGCTGGGTCTCTTCTAATTAAGTCAGGACTTCCTCCAAGACCAAGTTTTTGGTTAATTGCTCCAATGTGTGTTTCAATCAGTGCATCAATTACCCAGTCTTCATGACTTTCTGGAGTACCACCTCTAAACAAGAGTTCAAACTGGTTTGGCGCTAAAGGGGAGTCTGGGTCAGCGGACATCGCTTTAATTATTTCACCAATTTTTTTATATTCATCGGTTTCTGTTATGCCGTAATATTCTGCAAGAAAATCAATTGTTGCAGCCTTTTCCTGAACAATTCTTTCCATTCTTGACTGAGCGCCCATTGTCAAGCCAGAAATTTCTCTTAGTCTTACTGGTATTTGTGAAACATATGACATGTCGTTCCATTTTTCACCGACGTAATCAATGCCTACACGCCTGGCGAGACTAGCAAGTCCGGCAATACCGTTTTCTTTATAGGACTTTCTGATTTCAGCGATGCTTAATCCAGCCGACGCAAGGGAAGAAACTATCTGTGACCTATTTTGCGGCCCCTGCATTGAGTTGGTTAAGGAACCAATCAAGTTACGAACTTGACTTGGCGAGATGTCAAAACACCCTTCGCCTCTTTCGTTTGTAAATCGGTTTGCTGCTGGAGTGCCAGGAGGGCATCTAAATTTTCCGAGAGAATCAATTACCAAACCGAAAGCCCTTGCTGTTCGTGCAAGTAATTTGCCTCCAGGATTTTTTTCTCCGATGGTTGGGCCGAGAGATTTAAACTCTTGATTAAAGCCAAAGTTTTTCATAGGCTCACCAGTTCTTGGATTTACCGGATACCTTGTTACTTTGCCTTTTGAGTTCCTGGGCGCTTCAAGTTTATTTTGATTCTCTGGATGCATGTCAACCCAGCCCCAGTTGGGAACTGGGTCATTTGAGCGCATGGCATTAATTCGCTCTCTTTCGGTAACCCACGACTTAAAGAATTGACCTTCTTGTTTTTTTGCTTCCGGGTCATAAACAATTCCGTTAATGTTTACGTACTTAGATTTACCAGCGCTTTGAAGGCCTCTTTTTTTACCATCAGAATCAGAACTTCCCATAGCAGCCTTGATGGAGACGTCAGCGATTAGTCTTTCCGATGATGAAATAACTCTTGTTCCCGCCTTGAAAAGCAATGCAGACATATCCGCATCAAGACGCGTTGTTCTATTATTGAATCCAGGCGCGTAATGGCGAATTTTATTAATGTTCACCCCCGTCATACGGGCCACGCTTTCTCTAGATTGTTGGGTCTGCGTCTTTAACCTCGGCCTCAAGGAGTTCAAACTCAACGAGTGATGCCATAAGGTCAGAGTCAACTTCTCCGGACTTCTCTTCAACAACTTTTGCTCCACCAGTTACCCAGTTAGCAGGAATTAGTTTTTCCTGACCGAGAGCCTTTGCTTGCTTCATGATGTGCTTTTTTGCTGCTTCTTTATCGCCTGCACGACCATAAGCGCTGATTGCGTTCTTTAGGTCTTCTACGTTGGAGATTGGGAAAGAGCCGTCTGGAAGTGCTTTTCCTTCTTGCGCCATTTGTGTACGCATGTCTTCATTGAATGCACGCTTTAATGCAATTTCTGCTGCTTCTGCTTCAATCGCTTCTGCTTCTTCTGGCTCGTACTTGTCGTATCCAAGAACTTCACCGTCAAGAGAGACGAACACATCGTATGACTTTCCGTCAAGACCTTCAATCTCAACCGCGTATGCATCAAAGCCTTCAAAAATGTCTGGCTCAACTGCAACAACGTCACCCTGAATAGACTTAACAGCAATTTCTGCTGCTTCATGGAAGTCAATAACCATCATTGAATCAAGTGCCGACTTTTGCTCAAAAGCGTTGTCGTCAAGTTTGTGGAAACCAAGAACTTCTGCAGTTGTACCGTCAATAAATACTTCAACGGCACGGCCGCTCTTTGATTGAATGTCAACTACGAACATGTCTGCATCTGAAGAGTATCCAGAGTCAAGAACCTTGCCCTGAAACATTTGTTCAGCGATTCCTTCAACAGAAAGGAGACCTGGCATTCCGCGCTCTGGCAAGCATCCACCAGGGCAGTCGTCACAAACGCTTGAACCACCTGGGTAGACTTTTCTTTCAACAGCACACATGTATGCATTTCTGCCGAGTTCTGCAACTTTTTCACCCATGCTGGCAAGGCGCTTCTTTCTTGCTGCCTCTAGGTCAACTTCTCCGTCCATGGACAACTCGTCTTCGTCGTCTTCTTCTTCTTCGTCGTCTTCTTCAATTTCAAGAGACATCTTCTTCTTTGAAGTTTTCATGGGAACCAAGTCGTCTTCTTCGTCGTCTTCTTCGTAGCCCATGCCCTTCATTGGCATTTCTTCTTCGTCTTCTTCGTCGTCTTCGCCGGGCATACCCATACCCATGCCCTTTTGACGCTTTTTCATAGCGTCAAACATGGCGCTGTCGTCCCAGTTGTCGTCACCCTTGACTTCATAGTCATCATCAGTGACTGGGACCATCTTCATCTGAATAGGCATTGCTCCGCACTTGCCACAAACTTTTGCCCCTGGTGTAAACCCGCAGTCGGCAGCATTTGCGCCCTTAGCGCACTTAAGAACATTGCCGTCCGCATCAACACTGACTTCAACTTTTTCGCTCATTGGTAACTCCTGTTTTTTAGCGAGTAAAGACACGAGTGTCAATATCACATTATGAATAGTTTATAAAAGTATAACTTAGCATGCGCCTCTGAGCGAGAACGCACACTATTTATGCTTCTGGGACAATATTGATTTTTTTCTTTACGCCGTCTTTGTTTGTGACCGTTCTTCTGGTTGAACCAATCTCGGTTGTGCTTTTGTCAATAAATGTAGACATGGCTGCTGCTGCAATCTTTTCAATCAACTTTGAGTACCAGCCAATTCTCTTATCTCCACCGGCGTCCATCTGTTGGTCAAGAGCAAACTGAAGACCGTCAAGAATTAGGTCAACTTCATCCATCGTCATGTATATGCTTCCGACATTTGTTCTTCTGTCGCCAGTCTTGGATGCTTCGTTTCTCTTGATTATTTCTTGAAGTTTAGTTAGCCCTGTAATTGCCTTGGTGTTCTTGGCCTTCTGTGCGGCTCTAATTTCTTTTGCAAGAGAATTCTCAATGTCCTTAAAGAATGTCGCTTCGTCGGTAATCATGGTCTTTCCGGTAGACGAAGAGAAGCCCATGCGTCCCTTTTTCGGTGAAGGGTTATTGCGTTTTGCTTCAAGTTCTGCAACAACTCTCTCAATCAACTCAGAAAGTTTCTTGACTTCTCCGTCACGCTTAGCGTTTGATTGAGGCATTTCTGGGGTTCCAGGACGTGGCCTGCCACCAGTTCTGGAATTAAATCCAGACCTTCCGCCTTCTTTTCCGTTAAACCACTTATCTTCCGAATACGCTGATTTCATATTTAAAAGTTTCTTCAATAGTGCGTTAGCGCGAGTAATGCTCTTCTTTTCGTAAGCATTTTCTCCGGGTGAGTTGGCGTCAACATATGATGAAAGTTCATCAATTGCCTCATTAAGTGACTTTGGCGTGATGTCATCAACGCCAAGGATTGTAGAAATACTGTCCCAAATATTCTCGGTCATTGATGGGTTAAAGTCGGTTTCGTCATATTCTATTTCTGAAAGTTGAATAACAGAGTCGTCAATCCATTCGTTGAAACCATCAAGGAGCGCCTGTCTCTTGGTTTTTGCCTTTTCTGCAGTTGCTTCTTCCTTAACTCTCTTGGATTGCTTTTCTGCGTCTTTTTCACGCTTTGCTCTTTCAGCAGAGAGTCTTTCTTTTTCGTTGTCGGAAAGTTGCGCTCTTTGGCTCTCTCTTGACTCGGTACGGGCTTTTCTCCGTTCTTCTGGAGACATCCGCTTTGCTTCTTCTCTGGCTTCTTCGTCGCCAAGTTTCTTCATAGCGCCCTCGTACGCAGCAGGAGACATGGTTCCGCCCTTTTCAGGGTTTCCTTCGCCAAGCATCCATTCCCATTTTTCGTCAATTGTGAGTTCATCCCACTTGTCTGGCTTGACTTGGTCAAAAGAGTCACCAGAGAATTTTTTGTCAGGCTTTGTTCCCATTGCCCCACCCTTGCCAACACCAGTGACGCCTTCGCTATCGGCTCGCACTTCAAAATCGGCAGGTCTCATTCCAGGAGACATTCCTGGTCTCTTGCTTCTTCCTTCGTATCCGTCGGATGAAGATGAAAAACCTACGCGACCCCTTCTGCCAGTTCCGCTGTTTTTACCAGTACTCCAGTTTGTAACAAGATAATCGCGTCTTGCAATAAGGGTGTCAGCAAGTTTCTTTGCCTCACCCTTGTCGGAAATTACAGCATCAACCATTTGTTTGATTTCAGAATCGGATATTGCTCCAATTGCTTTTACCTGACGAGCAATTTCTGCTGGTGGAATATCTCCCCAGTATGCAACACCGCGTTGAGCGCCGTTCTGTTTGGGGTCTCTCAAGGATTCCATTTCCCCGACGATAGGGCCAAACGCTGCGTCTTTTCTTTCTCCTCTTGCTCGGAACAAACCAGCACCGCCAACATCAATGACGTACGCCCTGCCGTCTCCACCCCTAATGGTGTTTCCAGAGTTTGAAACGGCGTCCCAGTTTGCAAGCCATGCATTGGCTACGAAAGTGTCTTGAACTGCCTTCTTCCATGCTGGGTCTCGCATTTCGGTTTCATGATTTACCTGTTTTGCTCCTGGAATCATTTCGCTAACAATTTTTGGACGACCCTTGTAGGTTCCTACTTTTACTTTTCCAGCAGGAATACCCAATCTTTCGTAGAAACGAGACATCAGTGATTCGTTCTCTGCATGAGTCTGCGTCTTTGGTGGCTTGATGTAATATTCCTGACCGGTCTTGGGGTCTTTGAATACGCCTCCGCCTTGCGAGCCGCCCATGCTTCCAGACCTGGTATCTACGAAGCCGTCTGTAACAATTGGATTTCTTGACATCGTGTTATCAAGAAGGTCACCAGTTGTTGGTTTGTCGTCAATTACAAATCCACTGCGACCACTTGCTGGTTTGTCGGTGTCTTTTCCACGGCCAAAGATGCCTCTGCGTCCACCACTGCGAGCAGCGCCACTGGCTGAGCCTGGTCCCATGTTCTCATACAAGGTGCGCAGTCTTCTCCAATGTGATGCTGGAAGAGTTCCTTTGTCTCTGTCAAACTTCTCAACTGATTCTTGAGCGAGCCTGAGACCTCTTTGCTGTCTAGCCCACATGAGTAATTGCTTTTGCATTGTCTCGGGAATGTCGGATGGTGCTCCATTGTTCTTGCCACCACCAGTAGATGATGAGAAACCTCGTCCGCCATTGACTTCAATGCTTGAGTACTTTCCTTTTTTGGATTCTGCTGCTTGCTCAAGAAGTCCGATTACGTCTGATGTAACTATCTTTTTGTCTGTCCGTAGTTTTTCTATTTCTTTTACAACTTCTTCGTATTCTTCTTTTTCAAGTGAAAACTTGCCATTTGTGGCTTTTTCTAGTTTCTCAGCAACAGCCCTAAGTGGACCAGGGTTGTTGGTCATCTTCATAAAACCATCAAGTTCATCACGAAGTTCGCCAATTTCAGAATCTTCTAATTCAAAATCAAGTTTTTTGTGTGGATTTATTGTTCCGTTGGAACTCTTGAATGGGCGAGTGCCTTTTGTGGTTCTTCCACGACCGCCAGAAGGAGGAGTGAGCCTTGTTCCGGCCTGCTGAAGAGCATCTGATTCGTAGGTTCCGTCTGTTGATTCTTTTGTTTTCTTTAAGGAGTCAATCAGTTTGTCTATTGATTCTTTATCTGCTGAATCTTCAACTGGACCGTTGTCTCTCATTCTTGTGAGAGTGTCCATGTAGTCGTCAATTTCTTTGTCCGTAAGAGGAATTGAGTCGTTTGCGGCTGAACTCTCATCAAGTTTGTCAAGAATATCCTGAATTACTTGCATGTCTTCGTCAGCACCGATGCCGTCTACTTGGCTGTCATCCATGTATTTCTTAAGAACTGTATCTAGTTCTGCATATTCAGCAAGCGTCATGTCCATTTCGCGCTTACGACTTGAGTCGTCTTTTCCGCCAGTAGATGACCTAAACCCTCTTTTTTTGACGTTAGCCCCAGTAAGGTCATCAACAATTGCGCCTTCTAGGGAGTCCATGATTAAGTCGTTAAGCGGTTTAGGAAGTTCTTCGTTGAAGAAATCATCATAAATTTTCATGACCATATCGTCAATGTCTTCGGCGTCTTCTAATTTTTTAAAATCTGCTGGGGACATAGATTCTTTTAGATGGTCTGTTATTAATTTTTTGTCAGATGATTCAATAACGCCATTGATTGCTTCCCATGTTTCTTCTGGATAATCATCTTGTATATCCCTAAGGCTCATTTCTCTTCTGAAAGTATCCCTGGCATCCACAAAATCCATGTATTCACGTGGCTCGTCAGGGTTTTGACTTGCGCCAATCCTGGAAGCAAAGCCACGAAGTTTTTCTTTTTCAATCTTGCCTCTGTCTGGTCTATACACGGAACTTTGACGAGTGTCGTTTAGGAAGTTAATTAGGTCTCCACCAGTAATTTTTTCATCGCCAAATTCTTTTGCTAAAGCAACAATCAGTGGGTTTGCATTATCTTTTGACGCTCCTTCGCGGAGAGCATCAGCAAATTCATTTACTAATTCCTTGGGGTCAATTGATGGGTCATTATCAATTATTGAGTCAAGTGCGCCTTCTAAAAAATAATTTAAATCTTCAGGACTTATTTCTCCAGAAAGTAATTTTTTAGAATCACTTTCAATCATAGTAAATCCACTCATATAGCGCAATGCTTCTTCAAGGTCTTCTGGTTCTCCACCATCCTTGAGAATTCTCATCAGCGACTCTCTGTCTGCTGCTGCTTCCTTTTTTGCTTCTTTTACTGTGTTGTCTAGTCTGCCGGGCTTGCGTCTCGTGTTCCAAAATTCTTTAGACGCTTTAATTAATTTTTGAAAATCATCATCAAATTTAGATTTTGCATTATCTACAATTTCTTCAATTTCTTCTTTTTCAAGAGAGGTCCCAGTTTTTTTAACAGAAGAAACATGGGAATCAATCATCTTGTCAATGGCATACCCAAGTTCGTCCATAAAATCGTCAATTGCTTTTCTTGAACTAAATTCTTCAATAACTTTTTCGTCAGAAAGCATTTCTGCTAATTTTCTTCTTGCATTGGATATGGATTTACCAACGCTCTCTTGAAGTTTTTCATCAGTGAGGCTTTTTAATACTTCTTCAGCACCTTCAATAATTGGTGTTTCATTGCCGGTTCTAAAATCAACAGACCGCCTTGCGGCATTTTCTATGTCGGTGACTATTGCTTTTGGCAAATCATCTTTTGATACAACTTCTGCAGTCTCTGAACTGAATCCTCTTCTTACAGCGCCAGCATTTCTGTCTCTATCAAGGTTTTCTGAAGCGGCGTCACCTACTGGGTCATCGGCCATTCCTCTTCCTGGACGACGCATTGGTGGACCCATTGCTTCGTCGTATTCGTCAAAGTTGTCATCGGCGTCCATACGACCAGTACGAGATGCCATTCCGGCTCTACGTTGATTTTGCCATGCACGAGTTGCGGCATTCACGTCAACTCTTCCGCCCGATGCGCGGTCGTTTACTCCGGGTATTGCCGGACGTGAGTACGGTGTTCCTTCTTGTACGATTCCGTCTCCGTCACCGTCCCACGCTTTTGGGTCAAAGTTTACCGCGCCCCTACCGGCGCGGCCTAATTTTCCCAGGCCACCGCTTAGCGTTCGCCCCAAGGCTTTTTCGGCCACGCCAATGGCCTCTATAAATTCTTGAGTTACCCCTGTTGTGATGACTATTCCGTCTTCCGTCACATGAGATTCAACTCTGTGGTAATCAAAAATTGGGTCAAGTAACTGCTTGGTCTCAAACGCATTTTCTATCTGGACAGGAATGATGTAATCGCTTTTTGACTCAACATCTTTTTCTGCTGATGAAACAATATCCTGAAGTGTCTCTAGGACGGTTTTTAGTTTTGACATGTTGCGAGAACTAAGAGTTCTTCCAACTTTTACATCAAATGTCTCATCAAGAATTTGAGCAAGATTTTCTAGTTCTTCGTCAAAGGCTGACTTTTCGTAATCTTCGCCTTTTGGCATTACGTATTCAGGGCTAACAACATAGTTTGTTGAGTCAGTTGTTACTCGTGGCTTAACCTGCATTGGCATTGAAGGCATCTGTGACGGAACAACAGTGCGTGAACCGCCCGGTTGTTGGCTTTCCGCCAGTTCCGGCTTTCCAAACATGAAGGTAACGTAATTGTCTGGAGTGTGGTATCCAATTCTGTACATTACGGAACGACCATCAGAAGTCATTCTTCTAAACTTTGCCGTACTCTCCGTAGCGGAAACTAACTGAATTGATGAACCGCTTCTGGCTTGCAGTTCGCGTGTCAATCTTTCTTTTTCGTTGTCACCAAGTGCCTGAGCGAGACCTTCTGAGAAAATCGGCTTATCGTCGTCGTCATCGTTGCTTTGTCTTACGACAACAATTTTAGGACCAGCACCCATCCCTTCGTGGTGGGGCATCATCATTCCCGGCATGTGCTTCTCGGCTGTTTCGTCAGACTTTACAGAAATTGTTCCAGTTAGTTGGTTGGCACCATGTAGTACTGGCGATACTTCGTAAAGTTCTACTTCTTTTAGAATGTTTGCTTGGATGTTCGGGTCAAAGATTGAATCAAGCGTTTTATAGCCGATTGACCATTCTTGCTCTTGACCGAAGAAAGCGACGTTGGCGAATGCCTCACGACCCTTTTCTGAGTTGAGGTTGAACTGAACTCTTGCGTAAAGGCCGCCAATTCCAGCATTTAACATCTTGGATGGGAGTCTTCTATCCCCAGGTGCAACTTCATATATTTCAAGGACTTTGCCGATTGGGTCGTTCCAGTTGTGACCCCAAACAACACGGGGCTTGCGGCGGGTAAGGCTTTTAGTAAATGCCCCAGTAATCAAAACGTCGCCAACCGAATCTTTGTTGCCGATACCTGCGACGAAACACTCAACTACGCCCTGAGCCTCGTCAATGTTGAACTGGCCAGGAATGGCTTTAAATTGAATGTCTTGCTGACTCATGTCGCTCCTAATGTCCTAATTGATAATAAATGATAGGAACTCAAACGATTGCAAGTATTGAATACAGATATTGCTGTTTCTTTAAATAGGTTTTGCTATTTACAGAAATTAGATGTTTGAACCCATTGACCACGCACGACGTGTTTCGTCTTCGGCAATCTGTGATTTCTTTTTAGCAAGAAGATTGGTAAAGGTTCCAACAAGGGCGGTTCTCAAGGTTGTCACCTTGTCTTCTTCGCCAAGAACACCAAGTGTTGCATATACCGCATTGTTGATTTCTTGTGCTGTTTCTTCGTTCACTGACTTAATTCTGGCAATTTGTGAGTTGACATGAGCAACGATGTCTTCTTTTTTTAACGGCATCTTGACAAGGTTTTTTTCAGAATACGTTGTTTGTGCGTCTTGGATAATTGCATTGAGAACAGGCCTGATGTCTTCGTCTATCTGCTTAGCCCATATATCGGTGCTAAATATGCTTTCAACGTCAAGCGCCCCTGTTGCCAATAGTTTTCTAGATTTGATGCCAGATGCTTTTTCAAGAACAACTCTCTGCTGTCTTTCAAACACTCTTTCTAGGCTTCTGTCAAGAATCTCGGTCCATCTGCTAAATGTCGTGTCAACTTTTGTTTGCCACTCTTGCTCTGTTTTGGTTTGTAGCGCTGAGTAGTTTGCAGATGCCTGCGCTGGAGCAGTCGGTATGGCTCCCTGCTCTGGAGACATTGCCGCGTCAACTGGAGGCATTCCTGCTCCTTGCGCCATTTGCTCGCCTTGTGTTGCAAGTTCCATGGCACCTTGCATTGTCGTCGGGTCTGGGGGCATTCCCTCTGCCCCTGGAGGCATTCCTGGCATTCCTGGCATTCCTGGCGGCATTCCTGGTGCTCCTGGTGCTCCTGGTGCTCCTGGTGCTCCCATTACGCCAGCCTGTGCGGGTTCTTCCATCTTCTTCTTTGTGTTTGCAATTGGAGTCAGGTTTGGATTCATCAAAAGAGAATCAGCGAGGTCGCTTTCAACTTCTTTTCTGCCTGTACCGATTCTGTATTCGTTAGTACTAATTAGACCTTGACCCAGTTCGTCTTTCAGGTATCTGTTTCTTTCCTGTTCGTAAAGAATCAGTACAGGGACGTTCCTAACATCAAAATCAATATAATACTGGTCATCCAGTTCGTCCAAGGCGCGAGCAATTGGCTCCAAGTGTGGAAGCATTGTTTCGTTCCAAAAAACTCGGATTTCTTCGCCAGCATTAGAAAACGTCCTGCCAGCGGCATTTCCGATAACTGATTCAGGAACACCAAAAGATGCCAGAATCTCTTCTTTGGTGATTTGGCGCATTTGAATGTATGCAGCATCACGGGGGCTAGCGGAGGTGTCAACAAAGTCGGCACCGTCGTCGGATGAGATAACAGTCGTTGCTCCAGCACGAGCAATATTTCCTCTAAATCTGCTTTTTAGTTCTTCTTTGTCATCATCGTCAATTTCGCCACGCAAAACGAGGAGACCGCCAGGGCGACCATCGTTGAGTAGGTAGTTTCTGTTGTAGACCTTTGCCAAGTTTTCTATTTCCACAGCAATGCCAGCAGCCTCTAATGGGGTCATTGACAGATATGGGTCTAATGGGTGCGGCTTGCGAATCCAAATAACATCTTTGGGTTTCATGTTTATAATGCTGCCGTTTGGCATCTTTACTTCGTACCCAGCAACAAAGTTTCTTGGGTCAGGAATCGGAGCAGTACTTTGTGGTGGTAGGAGGTTGAGAGCGATAACGCCGCCGTCCCTACCGTAAATTTTTTCTATAAACACGCCTCGGGTGCTCATTAAAAGTTGAGAAGAAAGCCTGTATCTAAATATGAATGAATTTTCGCCTATATTGGATTTTGTATTCAGAATTTTCAATATCTCTGAATTTTTTGCTTTTGAGCCCGTAATAATCTCACCCTGTGGAGAGTTGTCTTTCCTAAGCACGACCGGGAGTCTTGCTTGGTTTCCGGCGATTGCGTCAATACATCTGGCAACCCAGGTGACTTTCTGCATTCCTTCTTTATAAACGCGTTCAATATCCCACGAGTCGGAATAGGCCTTCCCTGCGTAACCGGGGTTATGCGAAATTGGCGCGCCAGGTCCTACGCTCTTTGCGGACTGATTATTCAGTGATTTATTATTAAAGTTGTTCCAAGGCATTTTTACTCAAGACCTAGCAATAAACCGAAAATTCCGCATGTAACACCCGCCGCAATGAAACCCAAAGCAGGCGAAACCATGCTCGCCCCTATACTTGTAAATAATATAAATCCTACCATTAAAACGTTGGCGAAGAACGAGCGTGTTAACAATTCTTTTACTACCCCCCATAAAAACTTAATACTCTTTACACTTACAGACTTCGTTTTAGTGATGAAATTATTCATATGCTCACACCGTAGCGCATAAAACATGCCTAATGTGCAATTGCCCTACAGAAAGAAAACCATGACTACCGACTGGATAAAAGTTCTTGAATATTTAGAACCTAAAAAACCTGAATTCTGTCCAGAGGAAGCATCTATCACGCAAAAAGTTTTTTTAAGAACTAACGGTATTGAGGCGTTATTTGGCGGAGCAGCAGGTGGAGGCAAAAGTTCTGCATTGTTAATGTCTGCTCTTCAGTATGTAGATGTGCCTAACTATTCGGCAATTCTGTTCAGACGTACATACGCCGACTTGGCGCTTCCCGGTGCTCTCATGGACAGATTCAAGACATGGATAGAGGGTTCTGACGAAATTCACTGGAACGCAAACAGTTATGTTGCCACCTTCCCTTCTGGTGCGAGAGTCTCTTTTGGGTACTTAAATAACACCAACGACTATCTTCGCTATAAGGGTTCAGAATTTCAGTTCATCGGAATGGATGAAGTTACCGAAATCCGAGAATCCGACTACAGGTACATGTTCTCCCGTCTCCGTCGTCCGAACTCTGGACCACTTTCTCAGGTTCCTCTTCGGATGAGGGCGGCATCAAACCCCGCCCCCAACTGGGTTAGGCAGCGATTTATCGTTGAGGGAATGGAGAAGGGACGCATTTTTGTGCCGTCAAAATTGACAGACAACCCTGGAATTGACGCAGACTCCTACCGACAGGCTCTTCAGGCTCTTGACCCTGTTGAACGGCGAAGACTAGAAGAAGGTGACTGGTGGAGCACCACTCTGGGAACCCTGTTTGAAAGAGAAAATATAATAATAATTGACAACAACGAGGTGCCTACCGTCACATCAGCGGCTAGGGCTGTGCGTTTCTGGGACCTTGCAGCAACTGAACCGTCCCACGTGACCCCCAACCCTGACTGGACAGTCGGAACATTGATGCTTTTTGACGGTGGTGTTGCTTATGTCTTGGATGTCAAGAGAGCCCGCGTCAAAGGAGAGAAGGTGGAGCAACTGGTCGCTCAGACCGCCTACGAGGACGGCAGGGGGGTCGCCATCAGGATGGAGCAGGAGCCTGGCTCTTCAGGCAAGGCCTTGGTGGACCAATATGCCAGATATGTTGTTCCTGGCTTTGATTTTGCAGGAATACGCTCAACTGGGGATAAATTAACCAGGGCTAGACCATTTGCGGCGGCTGTGGCCAACGGAAACGTAAGAGTTGTAAGGGGTACATGGTTGAGCGACTGGATGGATGAACTTTCCTCATTTCCTGAGGCCTGCGACCATGACGACCAAGTTGACTCCGTTGTTGGAGCATTCACACATTTAACCGGCCTCGGGTTGCCACAAAGGAAAATCGTCAGTATCATCGTCTAGGTACCTACTACTAACCCCAGGTACTTACTACTAGACGGAGAGAAAATGATAACTCCAGCAGATTTACGAATCATGCTTATGACCCTTGACAAGTTCCTTAATAGCGAAGACGTCAGCGAGGCAGACCTTGATGTTTGGTCTGAGCATCTTGTAATGCTTAACCATGTAAAGAAAGACATTGCCTTAATTTACGATTCGTTTGCAGCCAAGATGGTTGAAAAAATGCAATCTGAAAAGAAGACGGAATTGACCCTCAGCACCGGTGCTGAAATCAAATGCAAGGTTGGTTCTGCCCGTAAGTCGTGGGACAGTAAGGGTCTCATGATGCAAGTGTTTGAACGCCTTCAGCAGTCTTCCGTTGATATGGATACTGGCGAAGTTACGTTGTCAACTGAAGAAATTGTCAATAAGATACTTGATTATGTCCAGCCTTCATATTGGCGGGTTGGGGCACTAAACGACTTGGGCATCAACGCAGACCAGTACTGCGAAGTTGGTGAACCAAAAACAAATATCGCTATCTATACAAAAGGTGAAAAATAACAATGGCTACTAAAAAAATTGACTCAACAGAAGAGACTGAGGTTGTAGAAAACATGAACAATGAAGAGATGTGGACACGTCGCCAAGAGGAAATGCGCCTAAAAGCAGTTGCTGAGAGAAACAGTATTCAAGTATCCCTGAATGAAGCATTCCCGAAAGAAGTTGAACGCCAACTCAAAAAAGGCGGAACTTCTCTTACCTACATTCCAGTGAGCGAAGTAATCTCACGACTCAATAAGGTTCTTGGATTTGACGGTTGGTCATACGAAATCATCAAGTGCGAACGAGATGCTCTTGACCCAGAATTTATTGTTGCTCATGTTCGTTTGAATGTTTACGGAACCGACAGGTTCACCAGCGTTACCAAAGATGGTTTTGGTGGTCAAAAGATTAAGCGCACAAAAAACGGCGACATTGTTGACTTGGGTGACGAATTCAAGGGTGCGGTTTCTGATGCACTTAAAAAAGCCGCTCAGGCACTTGGTGTGGGTCTTTATCTTGCTCGCACCGAAGAAGCAATGGAGGCAGTTGATGCAATTCCCGAGCCCACTATTGACCCAGTTATTGAAGAACTGTGGATAAATTTTGTGAGTCTTTCAAAGTCCTTGTCTCCAGAACACAAAACACGACTTGGTGCATTTTGGGAAAAGTACTCAAACGGTCGCCCCAAGCCGACAAAGGCAACTGCCACTCAGGAGGACTTAACTGCCCTCTTGGAGCATTGTCTTGTTCTCTCATTTGACGCAACGGCGCGTGAAGACATTGACAACGTTTAACCCTCCACCTCATCTTTCTCCTTCTTCCATGGGGACATTTGAACAGTGCCCACTCAAATTCAAGTACTCAAAAATTGACTTGATGCAAGAAGACCCTACAGAGGCAACCCTAATGGGTAACTTTGTTCATGATGTTCTTGAGGCTCTCTATCATGTTGAAAGCACTTATAGAACTGAGGACGAAGCGAAACTCTTAGCAGCCCAACTTTGGGAAAACGGCTGGAGCGACAGGGTCAAGCCTTGGGTTCGTGGAGACGAAGCACTGCGAATGTTCAGATGGAAGTCATGGTGGTGTATCCAAAATCTATGGAAGATAGAAGAACCAACACTTCTGTCCCCAATGGGGCTTGAGCACGAACTAAACGGTGAAATCGGCGGAGTTCGCATCAAAGGATTCATTGACAGGTTTGATAAAAACGAGACAGGATTTACTATCTCGGATTACAAAACTGGAAAAACTCCAAAGAAAAACTGGATTAGCGACAAGTTTTTTCAACTACTGATTTATTCTCACCTGCTTGAATCAACTGGTGTCGGCAAAGCAACGAAGGTTGAACTTCTTTACCTAAAAGATGGTGTTCAGTTTAGTCAAGCAGTAACCCAGCAGGACCTTGACAAAGTTGAATCAACTGTTATTGAAACAAAAAAGAAAATAGACGTAAAGTGTGAGACTGGTGAGTTTGAACCGAACAAGTCAATCCTTTGCAATTGGTGCTCATTCAAAAAGGTATGCCCTGCATGGCGGTAATGATTAACGACGACGTATTCGCACGACTTGTATCCGAGGATGTTAAAAATAAACTTTCCTCGGTTCAGAAGCAATTACTTCTCCAGCCTGAAAACTGGGAAAGATGGAAAGAAGGTCTGCTTCTTTTGATTGAAAACCTTGACATTCAGATTGACGGCATTAAAGATGATGCCGATGCTGATGCTGAGAGGTATTTATCAATGGGCAGAAGTGGTGAACGACTCGCTACTGAAGCGGCTCGCGAATATCAACACAGAATAAAAAAAATTGACAGATTTAAGTTTTATGTCAACCGTCGTCTTGATGAAGTCATGACAATGATTGAAACTGGTGAAGCGGTTTCTTCCGACGGTTGGGATAGGGCTTCATTTCTTGAGAACGCAATTATCAAGCATAAAAATCTATTACGTGAATATGACCTTGAAGAAACATCAATTGACAGGGCTTTATGGGCTGCAGTAAATGGCAGTTGGGAGTTTGATGACGTCAATGAGGCAAATTTATAGTTCCTCGTCTCGTACGGTGGTCAGAAATAAACTAGACTCTGTTCGTGCGTCATAGGTCCAAGAAAAAAGAAGCGGAATACAGGCTCCGTAGGCCACTTGTGGAGAAACTTCTCAACGAAAAACCCTTATGTGAAGCATGCCCAATATTTGCCGAATATGACGAACTCGCAACATATGTACGCCGTTCTTCGCAGGACATCCACGAAATAGTGCGTCGCTCTCAGGGTGGCTCAATCCTTGATGAAGACAACCTGATGGCTGTATGCCGACCGTGCCACACCCGTATAGGAAACTATCCACAAATAGCCTTTGACCTTGGTTTGGCTAAAAGGGGTTGGGAGAAATGAGACTGATGGGTCTTGACCTATCGCTCACCTCAACAGGAATATCCATCAATGGCGTAACTAGCGTTGTTCGCCCCAAGACACGAGGTGCGGAGCGTTTGTCTGATGTTACGAAGGAAGTTTTGCATCAGTGCTTGGAAAACGAAATTTCCTGCGTGGTGATTGAGGGCTACTCTTTCGCCTCTCGTAGTGGACAGGCTTTCAGCATCGGAGAATTGGGTGGCTGTGTTCGGATGACATTGTTTGAATGCAATATCCCAATTATTGAAGTGCCACCCACGTGCCGTGCAAAGTTTGCAACTGGACGGGGAAACGCATCAAAAGGAGAAGTCATCTCTGCCATCTCGGCAAAGACTGGAATTATATTTAGTGGTGCTTCCGGCAACGACGAATGCGATGCATGGGTGCTTGAGCAGATGGCTTTGACTAAAGTAGGATTATCCGCATATCAATGGACTAAAGAACAACTTTCCGCTTTTGAAAAGATAGATTGGTCACCGATGCAAAACTTAATGGAGAAAAATGATTTCGCGAAATAACCCTATTAGTCAGATAGATATTGAACACGAGTTGATGCGACTCCTTGAGATGCTGGAACAAGAAACAGAAGCATTTGAATCGCTTGCAGAAGATTCTGCAAAAAAGGAATCCCTCTACAAAGCCAATTGGGCTAAAGAATATCTTTCGGCAAAAGGTTCCATCAAAGAACGCGAAGCATGGGCAGATTACAAACTTGCTGACGAAAACTTTGATTACAAAATTGCTGAGGCTCTACTGAAGTCCAAGCGTGAGAAACTTCTTTCTCTTCGCACTTCCATTGATGCCATGCGAACACTAAACGCTAACGTGAGAGTTCAGGTAGGACAATGAAAAACGACATTTCTGAAGATTTGAAATCACTTGCTGTTGATATAGATTCACTTGTCCCTTTGGAGAAGAATCCTCGTAAAGGAAACATTGAAGCAATCATGGCTTCCTACGAAGAGTTTGGGCAGATGAAGCCAATAGTGGCGCGACCTAACGACAACGGAACATTTACCGTGATTGCAGGAAATCATCAGTTGGAGGCAGCGAGACGTCTTGGGTGGAGCAAAATTGCCGTTGTTAAGATGGAGGTTGAAAATGACGAAGCAATTGCGTTTGCACTAGCAGACAACAGAACAATGGAATTAGGGCATACAGACCCTTCTCTTCTCAACGACATTGTGATTGACCTGTACGAAGAATACCCAGAACTATTTGAGGGGCTTGGTTGGGATGAGTTTGAGGTGGCGGCGATGGAGGAAACTCAAATTGCATCAGAAATTATTTCCCCTATTGCTGATGCATACTTCACTCCTGTAATGCAGAACCCGGCAACCATCGCTCCTCCCAGTACGCCAATCAATATAAATATTGAAGAATCCGAAGATGGCGTTAGGCGAATTGTTGCTGGCAATGATGTAGACCACAACAAGGTTGCTGTCAGTGGTAGCACTCTTGTTTCTCCTGGTTCTTCTCCTCAGGCAGTGGTTCAGTACACGATTGTTTTTGACAACCCAGACCAACAGCGTAGATGGTATGACTTTGTTCGCTACCTGCGCAATGACCCAGGAATATCTGGAACTACAACAGCAGAAAAATTAATGGATTTTATTGACATGCACACGGAGGTTTGAGGTGAGCACGGATGAATACAAGAGCAGAATTGATGAAGCACATACTGTCGTTGGCGTTACGCTTCAAGACGTTATAGAACAACGAGATTCCCTACTTCGTCAAGTAGAAGAATTGCGGGCAGAAGTTTCACGGTTGTCGCAGATTGCGAAATACTAATGACCAAGCAGAGGATGTTCCTAGACATATCATGTGTTGACGCCGCTCGTCAGCGGATTCGTCACGTCTATGACAATTTTGACACCGTATGCGTACAGTTTTCCGGCGGAAAAGACTCAACTGCTGTTTTGTATCTTGCAAAAGAAATCCATGAAGAACGAGGACTGGGTCCAGTCAAAGTAATTTTTAGAGACCAAGAGATGGTCAGCCCCCTTGTCCATGACTATGTAAACAAAGTCAGACAGTACGACTGGGTTGACATGGAGTGGTACTGCCTTCCTTACCCACAAGAAGTATGGGTTCTAGGAGTCAGGGAAAACATTCTTTCGTGGGATTCGTTTAGAAAACTAGAAGGTCGCCTTGTTAGGGAAATGCCTGAATGGGCAATTCACGCTGGACATTTTGGCCTCCCTGGCGACCAAGTAATGCCAGAAGGCATTGATTACTACACAATGCAAGGAAAGACTGGGAGTATTGCCTTTATCACTGGAGTGAGAGCAAACGAATCAATGGTTAGATACAGGTCCCTTGTCCAGAAGGTGCACGAAAACTACATAGTTTCTCCCTACAAAATGAAAAAATCAATACCACTAAAGTTTGCTAAAGTTATTTATGACTGGCAAATGGATGATGTTCTAAAATTCATATCAGAAGAACATAATGCCGAATACTGTGAGTACTACGACCTCGCCGCCATGACTGGCTCAAACACCAGGGTTGGCGTTCCTTTGCATGCAGTGGCTATCAGGCGCATCGGTGACCTCGTTATGACGGAGCCAGGCTTCTACGACACCCTTTGGCAAATATGGCCCAATATTGACGCACAGAGGCGTTGGTGGCCCGATTTTGATATTGAGAAGTTTATTCAGAGTTACGCTGTTGACGGTTTTGAAGGTGCAAAACGCTGCATCAATGAAAACATGCTTGATGAGATTGACAAGCGACGCGCTCGTGCATACACGGCAGATTTTAGAAAAAAACATATCAAGGACCCTTACTCCTACCCGATTAACTGGCTTATCAGAAACTTAATTCTCAATGAAATAACTGTTTCTGCAGCAGCACCAGTGGGACCAAAAACAAAAGCGCATACACTTAGGGCGAAAGCAGCAGAGCAGGAGTTAAATAATGAACAATATTGAGATGGTGCCATTTTCGGACTTACAAGTAGCCCCATTTAAGGCAACTTACATACTGCGGCCCGACCTTCTTGCTCTCTCTAGGTCTTTGATGGATTTGGGTTTTATGCTGCCAATAGTTGTGCAGAAAGACACAAATATTGTGATTGACGGGAACGAACGTCTTTTGCTTGCCACAAAAAACAAGCACGTAAAAAGCACCGTTGGGGACAACTGTCCTGTTCTTTATGTTGAATGCGACAGTCTTGATGCTCAATTTATGCACCTTAGGTTGAATCGTTCTCGGGGTAATCTTGTGGCTAAACCAGTATCAAGCATTATCAGAAACTTAGTTAAGTCAAAAAAGTACTGCAAAGAAGATTTTGAAGAAATTTTGCAAATGCGTCATGATGAATTCCATTTAATGCTTGATGGCTCACTGCTTAAACACCGTAAAATTTCTGAACATAACTATTCCCGTGCTTGGGTTCCAGTTGAAGCGGACCCTAAAGCGACAGAAATACAGGTCGCCATTGAGCGCCCACCAAACGCTGATAGGTGATTAATGGTACAATTTGCCGAGCACCCAATTCAAGGAGTTAAGCAATGGACGTACCAAAAACTGGTTTTTTAAGAAGAACTCTCGGAGCAGAACGCGCCGGTCGTGGTCGCCGCTTTGTCCGTTCACTTGTCCAGGCTGGTCGTAGACGATTCGGCAGAGGCGGTGTCGGTGGCGAGCGTCCTGGAGACATCGTACGAGAAGGTGGCCGTGCCATTTTCCGTCGTGGTCGTCCTGGAAGATAATTAATAAGTCCCCGAGGGGGAAACAATGCTAGTTGAAGTACGAGACCTTGTTACATACATGGACATATCCCTGTCCCTCAGGCAGCAAGATGCTGCTGAAATTGTGCTGTCTGGCCTCCAGAGTGAACTGGAGTCATACCTAAGAAGACCAATTGAGGTAGTTGAGTTTGTTGAGGAATACAAAGTCCCTACGACCCACAACGCCATACCGATGTCTTCATTTTTTTACCAAAGCAGTCTTGAGTCTTCTTTTTACACCGCTAACGGTAACGCAAGTCAATCTTCAATGAACTACGCAATGCCTCCAGAAACCATATACCTACGCAATTCTCCCGTTGCTCGTGTGTTGAGTGTTCAAATACAGAACCAGTGGACAACGCCGACATACCTAGGTGAAGCGGTAAGCAGAGAAGCAACTGTTACCTCGGCGGCAAAGGTTGGAACAAAAATAACTTTCACTGCCGCTAATCACAAATTTACAGTCGGTCAGTATGTGACAGTTACAGGAATTACGCCTATTGGTTACAATGTTCTAAATAAAAAAATTACAGAGGTTACTGCAAACACCTTTGTTGTTGTAGTTGAGGCTGGCGCTTTATCCGCCTATGTTTCTGGAGGTTTTGCAGAGGCAATTGGTAGCAACTACACGGTAAGAAGATACGGAATAGACATTTTCAACATTGTTGCTGATGACACTGTAACGATTACTTACGAGGCTGGTTTAGATGGGGATTCAATACCAGTATTCAAACTTTTGATTCTCAGGGCAGCAACTAGGGAAATGCAGAACATGCATGACGACGTTGTTGGTATTAAAGATTTGGAGCCAAGAAATGTCGCTCCACTTGAAACAGGATTTACCGACAGAGAACTAATGTCTGTAAAGAAATACAAACGCTCAAGAGTGGCGTAAGATGCGCGTACGGGTTGAAGTAAACACAAATGATGCTCAGGAACTCTTACAAGACGTAAGGGACAGAGTGGAAGACTTGCGTCCTGTTTTTAGAAGAGCAAAAGAAGACTTATCAGACATCTACACCAAGCATTTTCTTTCTAACGGAAATGGAAAATGGGCTCCATTGGATGCTGAATACGGAGCATGGAAGTCTGTTCGTTTTCCGGGTGCACCAACACTTGTTAGGTCTGGTGGACTGTTCAAGAGTATTGAAACATTTTCAGTTAGTGAAATAAACCGTCAATCAGCAAGGTTTGGAACCGACGCACCGGTTGCAAGATTTCACCAATATGGAACATGGAGCATGCCAAAACGTGAAATCATCTTTGAGCCACCGATGTTTGCAAAGAAACTGGCTAAAGACGCTGAGCGATACATTGCCGAGGGTAACTAATGGAACTGATGTACGGTGCCCAATTTGCCAAGGATTACGTTAATTCTTACCTAAGTGATGATATTCCTATAAGAATTATTGACTACAGAAACGGTTGGAATGCAGACGACGAGCAACTCCCGACTCCAGTCAAGTTTTTAACCTATGAGCCAATCGCTTTAGACGAATGGCCAACGATAATAACGGTCGTTATGTCCACGAATAGAATTGAAAGAATTGGATATTCTGGCTCAAACCCGTTGTATAGAGTCAATTACACGATGCGCACGTATGTGTGGGTTAGAGACGTTGGCTCTGCAGAAACAACCCTAATGAGAGACAGATTTACTACGGTTGTTAGGTCTGCCTTGCTTGACTACCCATGTCTAAAAGCAACAGACCCACAAGAGACCTTTCGTTTACAAATAGACGAGGGTTCAATGCAAGAACAATTTTCTGATTTAACCCTCCTAAAAGGTGACAGGGTTCTTGCTGGGGCCTACATATCTTATGACTTATCTATTGACGAAGTTGTTGACAGAAGGCCACTCGCTGCAGCGTCTTCTGTGGAGATTGAATTTACTAATCTAGATAAAACGCCGTAAATAGTGATGTACACTAATTAAAGTCAATCAGGAGCAAAAATGGCACATTCACACAAAGTTGAAAAAATCAAAGGTCAATCCGACTTTGACAATGACGGCTCTGGACACATTGTTGTCAAGAACATTTCCGGAAGAAATATAACCATTGGTTTGCCACCTGTTTTGCTGTATCCAGAGGACGAAGCATTTTCTTGCGACGACAATCCAGATGTCCTTTCTGCCATAAAGTCTTACAAACTTGAAATTGTCAAGACTGAAGAAGCAAAAGAAAAGCCCAAAAAAACAAAAATTGAAGAAACAAAAGTTGAAAAAGTAAAAGAAGAAACTTTAACAACAGTTGCAGATTCTAGAGAGCAAGTTTCTGTACAATTAGACTTGCCAGACGACAGTAAGACGCTTAACAGCGACGAACTTTAAGACACGGAGGTCACATGCCAGGCGTATCAATTACTACAGCAGTCAGAACAGGTCCTACAAGCACAACAGTGCGCGCTTCGTCGCAGGCATTTTTCGTTGGACTTGCTGAACGCGGTCCTGCTGATGAGGCAGTTCTCGTAACAAGCCTTGCAGAGTTTGAAGAAACATTTGGTGGTTATGTAACATATGCATACCTTCACCCGACCGTTCAGACCTTCTTTGAAGAAGGCGGCACACAGTGCTATATCGCAAGAGTCGTAGGGCCTGCTGCAACTTCAGCACAAGTACTTCTTAACGTAGGCGGCGTTGGTGGTGCCAACTGTATCCGACTTACGGCAAATGGCCCTGGCGACTGGGCACATGACATGGACATTGAAGTCGTTGCTAGTTCCTCAAGCAAGAACATTAAGTTGTATTACAACGACGAACTTGTTTACGCAACAGGACTCAAGACGACAACCGCTGCTCTTGTTAATGCAATCAACAGCAGCCCTATTGCTTCAAAGTACATGGCGGCTGTAAAGTTGACAGACGGAATGCCAGAAGCAAGTGCAGCAACAGCATTTGGTGCCGGAACATTTACTGACGGTGCCGACGACAGAACAGACAACACAGTTGACACTTCGTTCACAGCATTTGCTGATGCTCTTGAGTTGTTCAACGATTCTTTTGGTCCTGGTGCAGTTTCTTGCCCAGAAACACATGCAATCAACGCGGACCTCATTACTCATGCAAACACATATAACAGAATTGCACTCTGCCACCTTGCTGAAGCAGCAACAGGAATTACTGCAGCAGCAGCGTCCCTCTCTGCCGAAACTGGTTCCGAGCATGCCGCTCTCTACTACCCGTGGGTATACGTTCCAACGGACGTTGCTGGTGTATCAAGATTGATTCCACCCGATGGTTACGCTGCTGGAAAGCGTGCACTTGCACACAACCAGACTGGCCCTCATCAGCCATACGCTGGTCTCATCTCTGCTGCTCGTTTCGTTACCGGAGTTGAAGTTGATGTCAATAAGACTCTTGGAGACTCGCTTGATGCTGACTATGTAAACGCAATTAGAATCATTGCTAACACGGTGAGAATCTATGGAGCACGTTCACTTTCACTGGACACAGAAAATTTCAGATTCATCACAACTCAAGACACAGTCAACAGCGTTGTCTCCGAGGCTAACGCTTCAATGGAAGACCTAATCTTCGCTGTTGTTGATGGTCGTGGCGGTTTGTTCTCTTCAATTGAGGGCAGACTGACCGGAATTTGCGAAAGAATGAAGGCAGTAGGTGCTTTGTATGAAGCATACGATGCCAACGGAAAACTTATTGACCCTGGTTACTCGGTCAAGTGCGATACTTCAATCAATACGACTGCACAACTTGCAGGAGGAACAGTGAAAGCGCAACTCGGCATCCGGGTTTCGCCAATCGGTGACAAGATTGAAGTTACAATTGTCAAATCAAATCTAACATCAACTGTTACAGTCTAGTCAGGAGTAAGCGATGGCTAAAGTATCACAGAGGCAAATCCTCGCAGAAATCAGTCCAATCGGCGCAACTTCGCCAAAATGGACAGGGTTTAGATTTGCGCAGGTTTCAGGTGGCGAAATTACAGCGTCCGTTGAAAAAATCTACCCAGGTGGAGCAAAGTTCCCTGAAGTACTTTGCGCACCAGCAGAGATTGGTGACATCACACTTACCGCTCACTACGATGACGACAGAGTTGCTTCAGACACCGGTAGCGGTATCGCGGCCAAGATTAAGACACTGAGACCACTCATTGGACGCGTGTACTACGACATCACCGTCACAACGTATGACTGCGACATTGTCGTTCAGGGTCTTGACCGTACCTACTCAAATTGCTTGCTTGTCGGAATGACCGAGCCAGACGGTGACTCATCATCTGGTGCTCCAGCAACGTTTGCCCTTACGTTCGCTGTTCAAGGCGTTGTATAAAAATTAAATAAACGTTTTACAGCCTAGTTGCACCGCTCATCTGATGTTGTGCTAATGTGCTGTTATGACAGAAAACAACTCCCTTTATACCGAGCCTGATTCACCAA
>Ga0247723_1000222_pt1 | contig 37111 bp, 43 predicted proteins | sample MSEWelMarce5H_FC_FD_189079 | JGI IMG/M metagenome (GOLD analysis project Ga0247723, IMG submission 189079) | Subsurface sediment microbial communities from gas well in West Virginia, United States - MSEEL Well Study Marcellus 5H_FC | ecosystem: Environmental > Terrestrial > Deep subsurface >... | reverse complement strand
CTATCTAACTAATGTAAATAAAGCCTTGACATAAGAGTCAAAATCGCCTACAATGGGCGCATGGGAGAAGAAAGAGATTAGTTGGCAGTTAATTAGTTCCCCACGCACCCGTGGGATTTCAGTGCAACGGGATTCATCCAAACCTCGAAGGAGTAACACAATGCTATCGTTTATGACCGCAACAGCCGAACAACAGCGCGATGCCACCGCATGGCTCGCATCCCTGCCTCGCCACCTACGCAAGCAGTTTCGTGCAACTAAGCATGATCGTGCAACCCCGCCCAATAGAGCATCCCATGACGGAGTGGACTCTTATATGAAGACTGAGTTCCGCATCGACCATTACCACACACAGAACCTTGAGTTCCTAGACCGCCCATACGACCACGATGAGTTCGGTGACATCGACAACGAGTTCGATGGGCTGACCATCCATGAGCCAGACAGCGAGGCCGCACTCTGGGCCTTCTGCACAGGTTACGACACCATTTAATTTATTTTTAGGAGAACATCATGGGACAGATGAAAAACCAATATCTTGAGCAGCTAGACGCTGGAGACCTAGACCAACCTGAGACCATAACTATCTATGTCATGACGATGGGCGGCAAGCCCTGCAACGCATACATGGACAAGGCCGATGCCGACTACGAGGCATGGCTGTGCAACCAAGCTGACGCACACAACGAGGATGGCGAAGTCAATCTCTTTGCCGTGACCGAAGTCCAACTGCTTACCTAACCCCCCACCCATCCATTGGAGATTAACTATGAAATCTATAACTGTTGAGATACGCAGTCAGTACGGCAATACTGTGCTGTACCCCGCTTGCGAAGATGCCATGCGCTTTGCCGCCATTGCGGGGACGACGACTCTGACTGAGCGCGTTCTGACCTGCGTGAGGGGGCTTGGCTATGACATCACCTACACACATTCCTACCCAAAGGGGCAACTGCCATGAGTGCATTACTAGTTGCAGGACTGACCCTGCTCGGAAGCATGAGCATCGGCGCGGGGCTTGGCGCAGAGGGCTACATCGGCAATGCGTTGCTTATCTGTGGCGGGTTTCTGTTCGGCGTCGTCGCGCTGATTTGTGTGGAAGACCACGAGGAGAACAAGTATGACTAACCACACCCCGCATTGCCGCAAGTGCGATGAACAGTATCCCACCGCGAGGTGGGCTCTTGGATACAAGATGTGCATGCCATGTGCAGAGCAGGAGACCGCGCCCGTTCGTACCATCGTGCCCATGGCGAAGTCCAACTACATCCTAGTGACTGACCTAACCCTTTTGAAAGGATTGAACAAGTATGCGAGTCAATGACATGAGCCACATGGCTGAGATATTTACTACGCCATTGCTACCCTACAGGGAGTTCTTAGTAACCCATGGCGAACACCAAGCACAGCTAATGCAAGGCGGCAAGTTAGGCAAGCACTACCACGCGCGGTACGAGTTCCCATGCGGGACAGAAGTGTCTGTGATAAGTGGGCCGCTGTTCTATTGCAGCCTTGATGCGCCATACGAGTATCGGATAGGCGAGGGTGAACCACAGGGCTATCAGACAGATGAGGAGTTATATCTCTTGCTCACGAAGATAGTAGCGGGCGAGAAACCTAAGGAGAACAGGGAAGGCTACATGGGAGACTACATGGGAGGAGATGCAGAACACCGACTTCAAGACGATGCCGTGCACCCAAAACCTGCGACTGCGTACACGACAAACCCGCATGCGCCACCACGACCGCTTGTTTGTGATGGATATGATTTACACAGGCGGGCTGCGGATGAAGCGCACCCTAAATGAGAAAGTTACCCAAGAGCCTTGACTCATATGTCAAGTTGTGTTATACTATCAGCAAGTCGGAAGGCGCACTCAGCGCGGCCTGACTTAGTGTCCCATGGCAACATGGTGTGTTAATTAAATGGAGATTGAAATGGAATTGCAAAAGCCTCAGCACCTTATCAGCTTGGCATCGTCGGCTGTGCTTGTGTGCGTAGACATCAATGTGTGGTCAGCTACCAAGCAAGACCGAGCCATCAGTAATGAAGTTACTACGGCAAAGAACGCGAGTAAGAACGCTGGCCGGTATGTTAAGCATCTGTTGGCAGACCATCCCAAGCACAAGGCGTTGGCGAACTATCGGCAGACAGTATATAACTGGCTTCAGCGTAGGACATACCCGTGGAACAAGGGCAACCACTTGCTGCCATCGGTGGACATGCCTGTGTTTAAGAAGGAGTACGACGAGCATCAGAAGCAATTTGCTTTGCTGAAGGCCGAGTTTCTTGCTGACTACGACAGCATCGTGTCCAACATGGCGTTCAATGCGGCGGGCATGGGCGATATGTTCAACCGCACAGACTACCCACCCAAGGAGCAGTTGGAGCATCGGTTCGACATGAATCTGTTTGTGTCCGAGGTTCCCATGAGTGATTGGCGCTGTGGGATTGCATCTGACATCGCTGAGGACTTGTTCGCCACATACAGCAAGCAAGCTGAGCAAATAGTGTCCCATGTGATGGTGGAACAGCAATCAAGGTTCATCGAAGTCATGAAGTCCATCAGCCATTGCTGTGGTGTGGAGGACATGGGCGTGGACGACAACACAGGGGAGACCAAGGTTAAGAAGCGCAAGATTTATGACTCTACTATCCAAAAAGCAAAGGAGATGTGCGAATCGTTTAAGCAGTTCAACCTGACAGGCAATGCGGAATTGGAGGAAGCCCGCGCCTCATTGGAAGTTGCCCTTGCGGGTGTGGATGCGGAGTTAATCCGCGATAGTGACGCAGTGCGTTCGTATGTGAAGCGGGATGTGGACAGCATCTTGTCGAAGTTCGGCGCGTTTCAATGTGTTTAGTCTTTAAGCGTATCAATTATTAAGTTCAACATCAGTTAAAGGAAGTTTTAATCATGTCCAAAGTCAATTTCACCCAAACAGTCACCATCAAGGAACTGCGGAAAATCATCCCACTCATCGGTGGGGAACTAACTGTGGTCGTGCAGTCCGAACCCGGTTGTGGCAAGACCTCGCTGTTGTCTATGATTGCCATGGATAACGGGGACAAGTGGCGTTCGCCCAAGGATGGCACAAGCATCGAAGGCGACAAGTACGACTACATCTATGTTGACTGCCCCGTCAAGGACATGAGCGACATCGGCATGACCATCCCCAACCATGCGACTCAGCAGTTGGAATACTATGTGTCGAGCCTGTTCGACATCCACAACGGCAAGCCTAAAGTCATCATGCTTGATGAGTTTATGAAGTCACCCAAGCTGCTGCAAGTTATCTTCACGCGACTCATGCTTGAGCGTATGGTGGGCGATGTCCCTCTGCCCGAATCTAAGACCGCTAAGTCTATCGTCATCGCAACATCTAACAATGCAAGCGATGGCGTGGGCGACTCGATGCTTGCCCATGCAGGGAATCGTGTGTGTATTGTTCGTATGGCGAAGCCAACCCCGAACGAGTGGCTTGAGTGGGCGACTGAGTACGGCGTTTCCCGTGTCATCCGCGCGTTCGTGAGTATGTTCCCGCGATGCTTGGCATCGTACACCGAGGGAGATGCACAGAAAGATAATCCGTACATCTTCCATCCTAATAAGGGTGCGTTGTCGTTTGTCTCTCCTCGCTCATTGGCGAAGTGCGATGTCATCGTGCGTAACCGCGATGCGTTGGGTGAGCATGCTACGCAAGTTGCGTTGGTTGGCACGATTGGTCACAGCGCGGCGGGCGACATGGCTGCGTTCTTGGCATTGGAGAAATCCTTAACCGATGTGATGGACATCATCAAAGCGCCGTCAACCATTGCGGTGGCTAAGGACATCAGCGCGCAACTGATGATTATGTTTCAAGCGGTGGATGTATTGGAAACACAAGACCAACTGAGCAAGTTCATGGAGTATGTCGAGCGTATCCCATCGAACGAGATTCAAGGTGTGTTCTTCACCATGATGATGCGGACATCCAAGTCCGTGAAGCTGGCTCGGAACAATCTCAAGATTGCTGAGTGGGCGAAGAACAATCACGACTTGTTCTAACTAACTCCCCACCGATGGGTGGGGTTCTATTCTTTCAGGAGGTTCTATGGAATTCAGCGTGGCTGAAATGTATCTTGGCGCGTGGGCAATCGTGATGACGATTCTATGGGTCAAGAAGCACGAGGAGATGCGGATGTTTAGGTACATGACTATCCATCATCTGCGTAGGTTAATCAAGAAGGAAGTCCGACTTGTGGACGATGGCAAAGCTTTTATTTTTGAGGAGATTAAGAAATGTTGAAAGATGCACAGACCGCCCGCATCAAGCGGGCACACATGACCATGTTCAAGCACCCACAGACTGCGCTCTACTCGGGCGTGATGCTGATGGGTACGAGTGCCGTGGTTGACCATTGTCCTACCGCATACACCGATGGGGTGAACAAGCGGTACGGGCGCAAGTTCCTTGAGCAGATAACTAAGGAGCCACAGGTGCGTGGGTTGGTACTTCACGAGAACCTGCACATCGCGCTCAAGCAGACTATGTTCGGGCTACCCATGTTCAACGAGAACCGGCAGATGGCAAACCTTGCCGCTGACTTCGTGGTGAACGACATCATCGTCAACATAGATGGGACAGTTAATAACTCAAGCGAACGCTTGGTTGAGCTGCCGGATGGGGGTGTGTATGACGCGATGTTTCACGACTGGTCGATGCGTGAGGTGTACAACTATCTGAAGAAACACGCCAAGCCTAAGCGCAAGGGTAATGGCGGCGGTGGGTCAGGCGGCGGGCAAGGTAATGACCCATCCCAAGGTGGGACGCAAGATAGCGAAGGTGACAGCCAAGACCAATGGGAGTCCGTAACAGTTAATGGCAAGACCTATGATTTGTCTAACTCAGACGAACACGATTTCGTTGACATCGGCACGCTGTCCCACGAGGAACGCAAGGAGTTGAACGAGGAGATTGATAGAGCGTTGCGCGAAGGCGGCATCCTTGCAGGACGCATGGGTGGCAAGATGCCCCGAGCCATCTCCGATATGTTGGAGCCGAAGGTTGATTGGCGTGATGCGTTGCGCGAGTTTGTCTCTGCATCGGTGCGCGGTAAGGACGAGTACACATGGCGGCGCATGAACAAGCGTCACATGGCTAATGACATCTATCTGCCAAGCATGGACAACGAGACGATCGGCGAGGTGGTTGTGGCTATCGACACATCGGGTTCGATTGGCGAGAAGGAGTTGAACGAGTTTGCTACAGAACTGGTCTCAATTTGCGAGGTGTCATCACCTGAGAAGGTTCGCATCATTTGGTGGGACGCTGAGGTGGCGGGAACGCAGGAGTTTTCCGGTGACTACACCGGCATTGCATCCATGCTCAAGCCACAAGGCGGCGGTGGAACTAGGGTCTCATGTGTCAGTGAGTACATAAATGAGCATCGCATCAATGCGGACTGCGTGATTGTGTTCACGGACGGGTATGTCGAGGATAGCGTGAAGTGGGACATCTCTAGCCCAACCCTGTGGATGGTGACGCATTGCAAGTCGTTCGAGCCTCCATCGGGCAGGAAAGTCATGGTGGACTATGACGACTAAGGTTCCATGGGAAGTGATAGTGACAGGGGACAAGCACCCCATTTCAAGGATGAAGTTCTCGCGTCAGGTGGCTGAGGAGTTGCTACACCGATACGGAGCCTTTGCCCACATGCATGCCCTAGAAGCGTTGGAGTCCCGCGAACAACAGCACTCACGAGTTCTATGGCGCGATGTGTTGACAACGCTAGATGAAATTATTAACGAAAGGAAGCAAGATGATAAGCCTTAGTTACGAACGACTGAAACGGATAAGCCTGAGTGAGAAGCCCTATCGGGGCAGCACAAACCGATTCCCTCTTTATGGGCGCAGACAGAACAACAAGTATTTCTTAGTTGACGAGGAGAACGGCGAGACCATCTTCAGAGCTATGTATGGGTGGCAGTACAAACAGAAGCCCATCACGGCTGAGGAATACGCTGCGCTAGAAAAAGCTGGTAAGAATGTCTATCACGACAAAACTGAGAACACCTACGCGCTGTGGCATCGCGTACCTTGCGAGATGGGCGTGGTGCGTCCGGACAACACCTTTGAGTTCACGGCGACCGGCGGTGGCTACTACCAAGGTGCGCGTGGGTTCCTTAGCGATACAAGCTATGGGTACTTCCATAACGACTCACGGCGGGGTGGGATGGTGTTTAGCAGCGGCCCGAGGCTTGGGTTTTATCCCATTCACAAGGGTATGCGAGTGGACATCAAGACTATGAAGCCTACGAAGCCCATCACCATCATCGGTAAGTCGGTTGATAGGAAAGCATCTAAGAAGCTAATGGCTGAGCATCAGGACTTTTTTACGATAGCTGAGACCATGTGCAAGGCGATGACCCTTGAGTCGTGGTTGGACACAGCTAAGACTATTTATCTTGAGCATGAGGACAGACCAGCAGATTTCTTATGGCTTGCCGAGTCAATGAAGTCTTCCGCACCACTTGATGCGGTGGTTCTCTACGCGCTTGGCATGGACATAAATGGTTTTAGATGGAGGATTAAAAACCCATCGTCATGGCATCACCACAAAACTGCGATTGAGGTGTTCGGTGCAATGAGGGCTAGGTTGTGTAAGCAAATCTACAAGGAGAACGAGGACACATTCAAGACTGTGACCTATGAGATGGGCAAGGTGTACCCGCCTAGCATGTGGGGCTACACCCTAATGGTTGATGGCGTTGAAGTTGAACAATACGGACATGGAGTATGAGCATGAAAGCGAGTGAGATAGAACCACAGGCGTGGGGGTTTGGCAATCGAATGACATTCCACAGAGGCAATCTTATGCGCAAATGGAACACCATACAGCGAGATGCTTGGCATATGGAGGAGAACCTTTTGCTGCTTATGGCTAATCCCGATACGACACCGGAGCAACTAAAGCAAGGGGCTGAGGTGTATGCAAACACGACCAAGCTAATGCACGAGCATGCAGTAAAGGTAGATGAGAGTATTTACAACGAAGGCAAACCGAAGGAGAACAAGCATGACATTATTTCTTGATGGATATGAGAACGACGAAATCAAACTGCGGTTGATGGAGTCACCCGCTTTCCCACTGGTGCGTGAGATTGTGTTTAAGCACGGCTTGCGCGTGGCACGGCAGACCAATACGGGATGGCTGATGTGCAACCAACACGGCATTGCCATAGGCAAGGCTAACTGCACTAAAAACCCCGAAGGTGTACTGGAATACACATGGCGTTCGCCCTATTACATGAAGGAGCGCGGTTCAGACAGGGCTGACAAAGAGACTATTCATAGCGCAAAGCTGTCGTCATTGATGGGCGTATTGAAGGCTAAGAGAGTCATCCCGTCAGTGGAAAACATGATTGAGCGCAAGATGAAGATGCTTGGCGCTCCGGTACGCTACCTGAGGCGGGCGATGGGAGATTCCAATAAGGAAGTTAGCCTGAGCAGCAATTCTGTTCATGCCTTACTTGCCCACTACCTGCACGGCGAGATTGATAGTCGGAAGCTATCGCTTGACCGAAGTGAATGTAAAAATTTACTTGACAAATGTGATAAAGCTGATAGCATCAAGCGTATGAAAGATGAAAAGTGCGATGCGTTCTTCACTAACCCTTTCTACATGGTTGGCGTGGACGAGTTTGGTGACTATCTCATTGGCAAGGTGCGGATGCTTCCGACTGATACAGGTGACCACAAAACAGAGATGATTGAGGATTTCAAGCGTTACAAGTCCATAGAGGAATACCCTGACTTGATTCCATTTATGACCATGACCAAAGCAGTCTATGAGGGCAGAGGACATAGCATACATGGTGGGCTACCTATTGTTGATGAGTACAACGATTCACTTGACGCTGTGTTCTTCTACGACACGCGCCCGACTCACTACGACCACACCTATGTGGTGACACCATGCTGACCCCTGAGCGCAAGGTCAAAGACAAAGTTAAGAAGGTACTCAAGGAGTTGGGTGCGTACTACGCCATGCCCGCTACAGGTGGATACGGCAGTAGTGGTGTGCCTGACTTTCTTGTTTGCTACTGCGGGCGTTTTATCGGACTTGAGTGTAAAGCGAATGGTGGCAAGACCACAGCGTTGCAGGAGAAAAACCTATACGACATTCGTAAGAACGGGGGTACTGCGTTCGTGGTTGATGAACACAATGTCGGTGACTTGCGCGAATGGTTAGTTGAGTCTTTTTATGTAGAGGGAATTGAATGAATGAACAAGATTTAGAGCAACTGCGAGAAGTCCATGCGGGGCTTGCAATGGTAGGTCTTTTAATGAAAGGAGTTTACGACCAAGACATACCTAGCCGTGCGTATCAACTAGCAGACTCTATGCTGATAGCGAGGTCAGAATCCGCTGGCATCGTATCCGTTAAACGCCATCTTAAGAAGGAGAAGGCACATGACAGTAACTAAACCGAAACTGAAGAACCACAGATGGGGCGCGATGCACGACAAGGTGCGCGTGATTGCACAAGCACTACACAATGGTCAGAAGCCTGACGTGAAGGTACTTGCCGCGCAGTTCAAATGCACAACCAAGTATGTTTACATGCTTATTTCAGAAGCGCGCAAGATGACAGGCATAACTAAGCCACCATCCAAGCGTGGGACGCAATCTAAGAACCCTGCCCTACCCCTGTCATTGAGTAACCGCAAGCTGAGGATGCAGGAGCAGGCGCAGATTATCAACATCACGATGGAAGAGCCTAAGGCAGAAATGGTTAACAGCCCCGCACACTACACAGTAGGCGGTATCGAAACCATTGACTACATCCAAGCGAAGCTAACACCTGATGAGTTTCGTGGGTACTTGAAGGGCAATGTCATCAAGTACACGAGCAGGGCGCAGTACAAAGAGTACCCTGAGGAGGATATTGACAAGATGGTTTGGTACGCCCTCAAGCTGCAATCCATCAAGAATTAACTTCTTTGAGAAGGCATGGTTCGCCATGCCTTTTTTTGTATCTATTGAATTTACTATTTAAGGATAAGCCGATGATGAACGGGCTATATACCCCTATGATTTCTTTTACGAATAGCGGAACTGCCAACACTATTACCGCAGAGGTTCGTATGCCGCCACAGACAACACCATTTGATGTGCATGAGTATCTTATGCAGATGGGTTTTTCCTCCATAGCAAACGGCGGCGTGGGCGCTGTATGGACGCGCGGCGGCAACTACTACACATGGGAACAAGCCGTAGCGTATTGCTTAATCAAACCATTTCTCAACCCCTAAGGAGACAACGATGCTGACTGGACTAGAGATACTGATAGCGCGAATGAAAGACCACCCCGAGGAATTTGTTAAGCAATGCAAGTGGGATACGCTGATAGAAGATTTCAGAGACAACTTCACCTTAGATGAATGGGAAGCGTACAAAGCCGCCCGTAACGAGATGATGCGTGACCTGTTCAATGAGTCGGTTCTCAAGCGACTTGCGGGCGAGGAAGATGAGGGTAAGACACAGCTCAGCACTGCGATAGGAAGACAAGCCTTTGGTACGACAGACCCCCGAGCCATGTATGGACAGCTAGTAAACACCCCACAGCTTGCCGCGAAACAAGCCAACGCTGCAATGCAACAAGAGGCTTACAACGCTGCACTTCAACAGCGGCTTTATTCTGAACAGCAAGGCTTGCTTGGCTCTTCTTACCACAGCCCTCGCCTCTTTGGAATATGAGCATCATCACTCTCGACTTTGAGACCTACTACACCAAGGGGCTTGGGTTCAAGACTCAGACCACCGAGGAGTATGTGCGCGACAGACGCTTTGAGGTAATAGGTGTGGGCGTGAAGATAGACGATGCACCAGCTACATGGTTCTCAGGGACTAAGGCTGAGATTCATAACTATCTGTCCACGCTCCCGTGGGACACTAATGCTCTGCTGTGCCACAACACCTTGTTCGATGGATGCATCCTTAGCTGGCACTTTGGTGTCACCCCTATGTTCATGCTCGACACACTTTGCATGGCGCGGGCACTTCACGGCGTGGACGTAGGTGGGTCACTGGCATCACTTAGTGTGCGCTATGGCATCGGACAAAAAGGCGATGAGGTGGTCAAAGCTGAGGGCAAGCGTAGGGAAGACTTCACCAAAGAAGAACTTGCTACATACGGCGACTACTGTATCAACGACGTGGAGTTAACTTACAAGTTATGGCTAGGTTTGTCGAGCGCGTTCCCTGACGATGAGTTGGGTCTCATTGATATGACGCTGAGGATGTTTACGCATCCGGTGTTCATGGTTGACGATGCGTTGCTGCAAGACCGCGCTATCGAACTGAAAGAGGAGAAGCTGGCGTTGTTGGAAGGCTTGATGGGCGCGCTTGGATGTAAGGATGCTGAGAGCGTTCGCAAGAAACTGGCAAGCAACAAGCAGTTTGCAGCACTGTTGGAGGCGGGGGGCATCCCTGCGCCCATGAAGACTAGCAAGACCACAGGCAAGGAGACCTATGCGTTGGCGAAGAACGACGAGGAGTTTCTAAAGCTGCTGGAGCATGAAGACCCGACTGTTCAGCAGCTATGCGCTGTGCGCCTTGGCACAAAGTCAACCATCGAAGAGTCACGCATTGAGAGATTCATAGATGTAGGCAAGCGCAACAAGGGGCGTCTACCAATCCCCTTGAAGTACTACGGCGCACACACAGGCCGGTGGGCTGGCTCTGACAAGGTGAACTTCCAAAACCTTCCGTCAAGGGATAAAAAGAAGAAGACGTTGAAGAACGCAGTCATTCCGCCCGATGGTCATGTGGTCATCAACTGTGACTCTTCTCAGATTGAGGCAAGGGTGCTTGCGTGGCTGGCGGGTCAGGACGATGTGGTGCAGCAGTTTGCCGATGGTGAGGATGTGTACTCGGTATTCGCATCCAAGATTTATGACCGCCCCATCTCCAAAGCCAACCCTATCGAGCGTTTCGTGGGTAAGACCTGCATCCTTGGCCTTGGCTACGGCACTGGGAAATTAAAGTTACAGCACACGCTTAAGACAACGCCACCGGGGGCCGTGGTTACCGAAGACGAAGCACAAAGCTATGTCGATACTTACCGCAAGGCTAACGACAAGGTTATACAGTTATGGAAGGATGGCGATGCGGTGTTGAAAGATTTAGCCAACTGGGGCGACACCAAGCCGTATTACTACGGCAAGCATCAATGTCTCAAGGTCACCAAGGAAGGCATCCAACTGCCCAATGGCCTGTACATCCGCTATCCCAGCTTGAAGTGGGACACCACAGAGTCGAAGTCAGGCCACACCTATATCTCACGCAAGGGCAAGGTCTCCATATGGGGCGGCGCACTGGTTGAGAACGTGGTGCAAGCCTTGGCGCGCGTCGTCGTGGGGGAGCAGATGCTCAAGATAAATCAACGCTATCGCGTGGCGCTGACAGTCCACGACGCGGCGGTGTGCGTGGTTCCTGAGGAAGAACTAGATAGCGCCATGGCATACATCGTCGAGTGCATGTCTGTGCCCCCTGATTGGGCTAGGGGTTTACCCGTAGCGTGTGAAGCAAGTCACGCAAATAGCTACGGAGAGTGTTAATATGTCAAACGAAAGGACTCTTATGCAAGCCGAACTAGTTTTCAAAATACCGGAAGAAACCTCTGAATTCATGATGGCCTCATGGGGTCACAAGTACTGGGCAACGCTGAACGACATCCGCGAAACCCTGCGCCAACACACTAAGTACGGGGTGAGCAGCGCCGCCACCATTGACAAAATTCAAACCCTGCTGGACGAAATCAACCCACTGATGGAGGAGCAAGCATGAGAAGCCAATACGAACTGGAAATGGAAGAACACGATAAGCACATCACATGGATGACAAAGAACGGCGGCTTTGCAAAGGACATGACCATGCGTGACCACTACGCTGGGTTGGCTATGTTAAGGACTAGCGTTGGCTCTTCCTACGAGCAGCTTGCAAAAACCGCTTATGAAATTGCAGACGCAATGCTGAAAGCGAGGGATGCGAAATGACCGACGATGACGAAACCGAGGACATGCTTTTCAGTTTTATTTTTATCGCAGTCACCATATTCACTGTGTTGTTTGCTGTGGCTGGTGTTGGTCTAGTTGTATGGAGTTTGATATGAAAGATGCAGAGGACGAAGCGTTTGACGAACTTGCCAAGCGGCAGGGGATGTGGGGCGGTGGCTTTCCAGCTAAGAGAGCAATGGCTGCGGACAAACAAGGCCTTGCAGGAGAAGAACGGATGAAGCTATACAACGTGCCAAGAAACAGCATGATCGTACTCAAAGAGGGTATTGAACTGAAGTTCCATCACATTGACGGTGCGTACAGTGTGTGTACAGATGAGGAGGGAAATGTGTACCACATCGGCGCTTCGGAAGAGGTAACAGTAAAGGAGAAGAAAGATGAATCCTAAAAAAGAACTTGCACTGGATAGCCTCACCCGTGTATGCATAGAGACTATGCAGTTAGTCAACGACCTAATTCGGTGTGATGAAGATGCATACCAAAGAGGGTTTGCAGATGGCATGAAGGCTGCATTGAAAGTAGAGGAATCGTTAGACGAGATTAAGGAAAATAACAAATGAGGTGTCCTGACCCCAAGTGCGGGACATGGACACGGGTGCTAGAGACCCGCGAAAAACCTGAGAACAAAACTTACCGCAGATACGAGTGCGCTAACGGGCACAAGTTCAGCACCATGGAGCAAGTTGCTCAACTACGACGAGGCCCAAAGCCTAAGGAACCTGTATGACTACCCCCACCTACACATGGTCTTTCTCCTCCTTGAAGGACTACATGAACTGCCCCAAGCAGTATCAGGAAATCAAAGTGCTCAAGCGCTTCTTCAAGGCTCCAACGGCGGCGATGACGTATGGCAACGAGGCGCACAAGGCAGCAGAGAACTATGTGAAGGATGGTACGCCACTGGCTAAGAACTACGCCAGCTTCAAGCCTGTCTTGGATGTGCTGATAGAGACTGAGGGCGAGAAGTATCCTGAGTACCGGATGGCACTGGATAGAGATGGCAATGCCTGTGAGTACGGCAAAGGCTACTGGGTGCGGGGCATCGTGGACTTGCTGATTCTCAATGGAGATACAGCGCACATCATCGACTATAAGACCGGCAGCAACAAGTACGCTGAGCCTTTGCAGTTGAAGTTGATGGCGTTGATGACCTTTGCCCACTTCCCTCAAGTGCAGAACATCAAGGCGGGGTTGCTTTTCATCGCTTACAACAGCTTCATGGATGAGTCTTACAAACGAGAAGATATTGATACGCTATGGACCCACTTCCACCAGCAACTGGCTAAACTGGATACTTCATACGCATCGGACGTATGGAACCCCAACCCAACCCCCCTCTGCGGGTGGTGTCCTGTTAAGACCTGTGACTATTACAAGGAAAAACGATGAGAGATTTGATTGATTACGCACACCCCATGATGATGGCTGAGCGGGCGCTGAAGAAGGCGCATGACTACCTGCTGGACAGGGACTATGAATTAGCACTAGACCAGCTTAAATTAGCCATCATTGAGACCCGCGCAGCAAGCGCAGCAACTCTTCATATGCAGGAGAAAAGCGATGCCGTACGTTAACAAAGCGAGGCCGTACAAGAAAGAGTACGAGCAGCAGCAAGACCGAGGTGAACTGCCCAACCGCATGGAGCGCCAACGTGCGCGAAGGAAGCTTGATGCCAAGGGCGTTGACCGCACTGGCAAAGATGTAGCCCATGTCAAAGCACTGTCCAAAGGTGGCTCCAACAAGGATGGTGTACGGCTTGAGAGTCCAAGTAAGAATCGTTCGTTTGCCCGCAAGTCTGATGGGTCAATGAAGTAAGAAACGCCGTAAGGTACGAGTGGGCGCTCGGGGGTTTTTGGGATTTCGGCTTTCCCCCATAACCGTACCAGTCAGAGGTGTTTGCTCCTTTCGGCACTGACCTGACCGACTAGCCCCCGTAAGGGGCCATATTTAATTTAGTAAGGAACAGTATGGTTGTAGTTGAAGACACGGCGGTGCATCTCAAAGTGCCTTCCTCCGATTTGAAGTACCTTGTGGGGTACATAGACAAATGTGAGGTGTTGAAGGACGATGGGACAGATGCAGAAGTCCTAGTCTACTGGGGGCTGACTGAGATGCAGCGCTTGGTAAAAGTCTATGGGGACGCGCCCAACCCGATGAGCAAAGAGTACACATGGCCTGGCTTGTATACGCCGTTCAAGCACCAAGAAACTACTGCATCATTCTTAGCGCTGCGCGACAGGTGCTTCTGTTTCAATGAAGCTGGCACGGGCAAAACATCCTCAGTAATTTGGGCTGTTGACTACCTCATACAGCTAGGCCAAGTGAAGCGCGTTCTCATCATCTGCCCACTGTCCATCATGTACTCCGCATGGCAAGCAGATATATTTAAAACAGCGATGCACCGCACTGTAGGTGTGGCCTATGGCGATGCAGCAAAACGGGCCAAAATAATCAGAGGCAGCTACGAGTTTGTCATCATCAACTACGATGGCGTGGGCACAGTAGCAGACGAGATAGCCAAGGCAAAGTTCGATCTGATTGTGGTTGACGAAGCCAACGCCTACAAGACTGTGACCACTATGCGCTGGCGAATCTTGGCGAAGCTAATCACCCCTGCAACACGACTATGGATGATGACAGGAACCCCTGCTTCACAGTCCCCGCTGGATGCGTTCGGTCTCGCCAAGCTAGTCAACCCTAACGCCGTTCCCAAGTACTTCACTGCGTGGCGCGATAGAGTCATGCAGCAGATTACGCGCTTCAAGTGGATACCCAAGCCCAACGCTAAGCAGTATGTGTTCGACTGCCTACAGCCCGCCATCCGGTTTGAGAAGGCGCAGTGCTTGGACTTGCCCCCGCTGGTGTATCAGACACGCGAAGTACCCCTGACCCCAATGGTGGCGAAGTACTACCAACAGCTAAAGAGTCAGATGCTGATTGAAGCGGCAGGCGAACAGATTAGTGCAGTTAATGCGGCGGCTCAGTTGAGCAAGCTGCTACAGATTTCGGGTGGAGCAATCTACACGGATACCCATGAGGTGGTGGAGTTCGACATAGCCCCACGCCTCAATGCTTTGATGGAAGTGCTGGAAGAGACGGAGCATAAGGTAATCGTCTTTGTTCCGTTTCGGCACACCATCGATCTCGTCTCACGACATTTAACCAAGGAAGGAGTTACCAATGAAATAATTAACGGAGATGTACCCGCAAGAGCCCGCGCTGACATCATTAACAGGTTCCAGCAAGCGGTAGACCCTCGGGTTTTAGTTATCCAACCCCAAGCCGCCTCACATGGCGTCACCCTTACTGCCGCAGACACGATAGTGTTTTGGTCTCCCGTTATGAGCGTCGAGACCTACTTGCAGTGCGTTGCGCGAATCGACCGAGTAGGACAAGTTAACAGCATGACTGTGGTTCACCTACAAGGTTCGGAAGCAGAGCGCAAGGTCTATCAGATGCTGCAAGGCAAGGTGGATTCCCATGAGAAGTTGGTCGATCTATACAGACAGGAGTTAGGGCTATGAGCGAAGAAAAAGATGAAATCGCAACTACAAAGTTGGATGAATTGGTCAAGGTATACTTGACAATACGTAATCAGCGAGACAGAGTGGAAGCGGAAATGAAGAGCCAAATGAGGGAGCTTGAAGACGAGTTAAACCTCCTTGAGCAGACCTTCATGTCCACATGCAACGAGAGCAACGCAAACAGCATACGGACGAGTTACGGCACAGTTATTCGGAAGTTGAACGAGCGTTACACCGTAAATGATGGGGACAGTTTCCGTAAATTCATTCTGTCGAATGGCGCAGTTGACCTGTTTGAGGCACGTATTCATCAGGGCAACTTCAAAGAGTTCCTCAAGGAGAACCAAGCCGATGGGCTACCTCCCGGAGTGAATGTAATGAGGGAGTTCACGATTGTCGTGCGCAAACCCTCCAACTAGTAAATTTAGTAACAAGGAAAATTGAAATGAGTAATGACCTCGCAACCATGTTCAGCGGCGAAGTGATGGCCCCCATTGAAGGCCTCGACGAAGATACCCTTGCAGTAGCGGGCGGTATGCGTCAGAGTAAACGCATCTCCATCAAAGGCGGTGTGTTCCGTAAATACGCTGGCGGGAAAGAGATTGGCGCTATCGAAGACCGCCACATGAACGTCATCTTTGTGAAGATGGCACACAAGGCCTCGCGTATGTTCTACGAGGGCGTTTTCCAAGAAGGTCAAAAGGTGAGCCCTGCTTGCTGGTCTACCGACTCTGAGAAGCCCGATGCAGATGTGAAAGCCCCAATAGCTTCCGCTTGCCTTGACTGCCCTAAGTCGGTTAAAGGTTCCGGTCAGAACGGTACGGGTACTGCTTGCCGCCTGTCTTGGCGCACTGCGGTGGTACTACCAAATGACCCTGCCGGTGATGTGATGCAGTTGGTGTTGCCCGCTACCTCAGCCTTTGGCAAAGAAGACAACGGACGATTCCCTTTCCGGTCTTACATCCAGCACTTGGCGTCGCACAACGTCAGCGCGGGACGGGTCATCACCCGCATGGCGTTCGATACTAAGGCCACTGCGCCGAAGGTCTTGTTCAGTCCTGCTGGTAAAGTACCTGATGCGGATTTGCAGATCATTGCCCAACAAGCAAAGAGCCCTGCTGCTGAAGCTGCTGTCAAGATGAACGTCTTCCAAGCAGATGTAACCGACGAAGTGCCGAGTCATCGTAACGACATTGCGCCCACCCCCGAAGTTGAAGAGCCCGTCAAACGCGAGTCCACGAAACCCGCCGTTGCCGAGAAGGACATTTCGGACGTAGTTAAAAAATGGTCTAAGAAGTAAGGAATAGGAATGTCACGGTCATACAGCGAAGCGTTTTTAATTGAGTTACACAAGGCCAACCCCCACAGGGCTGGCACTGCGCTGGCGCTCGCTTGCGTCAAAGCTAACCTACCCGCTAAGTACGTGGCGTGGGCTCTTGGTGTGACTAGGATGACTGCGTTTAGCTGGTTCCGTGGCAAACCTATCCGACATCGCAATCTACTCAAAGTTGAGACCTTCACAGACCTCGTTGAGAGCGACACGGCTAAGGGCTTGCTACCAGCTAAGTCCAACAAAGCAGCACTGGAATATCTTGAAGCAATGGTAGGAAGGAAATACGGAACGGAATAGTTTTTGGGGGGTCGGTCTCGGCATGTTGCTGTGATCTACGGAGCCGCTAAAAAGGGTCGGCCCCCACCTTATTAACAGAGCGGGCATAGTTCCGCTCTTTTCAACTCTGCGAGACATGTTAAAACAATTCTACGAGAAAGCATTACCCACGCAGGGTGTTTACTGTATCAGTGGCATAGACAAAACCGGCAAGGTCAGCAACAGATTTGCAGAAACACTCGACGATGTATTCAGCACGATTGAGAGACTAAAAAAGACACAGAACGTATTCGTAGCACTAGGCTCCTTTGAGGGCTACAGCCGCAAGGCGGCTGACTGCATGTTTGTGCGGTCATTCTTCATTGACCTAGACGTTGGTGAGAAGAAGGACTACAAGGACAAGGCTGACGCGCACACTGCGCTATTCAAGCTACAAGGCGCTGCTGGTCTACCCGACCCAGTGGTGATTGACTCAGGCGGTGGCATACACGCTTACTGGCTGATGGATGAAGACATACCCGCTGAAGAGTGGAAGACATACGCTGAGAAGTTCAAAGCGCTATGCATGTCTCACATCACTATTGATCCCGTGGTGACTGCCGATGCTTCACGCATCATGCGTTCGCCTGACACGCTCAACTTCAAGACAGACCCGCCGCGCCCCACATCCGTTATCAGCGATGCGGTTCATGTCTATGGCTGGCAAGAGTTCCGCGAGTTTCTAGGTGGCCCAACAGCACAGCAGGGCGAAGAAGCGTTACATGAAACGTCACTCGAACCGTTACCCATAGCGGACATCCTTGCCGAGATTCCCAAGGGGCTGGACGACGACACCAAGGCCATGCTCAAGCTGGACAACTTTGGCAAGACGTTTGCAGTGCTGGCGCAGAAAAGCATTGATGACGAAGGTGGCTGCGCCCAAGTCAAGTACATGCTGGAGAACGCTGCAACGCTTGAAGAACCGATGTGGTTTGCAGGGCTATCCATAGCCAAGTTTTGCGATGACGCAGCCACAGCAATCCACGACATATCTAACGAACACCCTGACTACAACTATGATAAAACAGAAGACAAGGCAAGTCGCTTTCCTGCTCCGCGCACCTGCTCATGGTTCATTGAGAACTACCCCGAACGATGCAATGGCTGTCAACACCGGGGAAAGATTGTTAGCCCTATCATCCTCGGGCGCGAGTTCAAGCCAGCAACAAAAGCTAATAAAGAGGAATCAGTTCGGGAAGAACCGAATACCAAAGAGGTTTCAGAGTTTCCAGACTTCCTGATGCCCTTTGTGCAGGGCGTCAACGGCGGTATCTACTTCGTCCCTGCGCCCAAGATAGACAAGAAAGGAACTAAGCACCAAGACGACCCTATCCTCATCCTCCCTCATGACCTGTACCCTATTCAGCGGATGTTCAGCCCACACGATGGTGAATGTTTGCTGCTGCGGTTGGTTCTTCCTAAAGACGATGTACGGGACTTCCTCGTACCAATGAAGCAAGTGTATGCAAAAGAAACATTCAAAGCCCTTATGGCAGCTAACGGGGTATTTCCCTCAAGTAACAACACGGAGCACCTTATGAACTACATAGTGAAGTGGGGCCAATACATGCAGACAGTGGCTAGAGCCGACCAGATGCGCATGCAGATGGGCTGGACTGCTGAACGGACAGATGCCCCTGAGTGGGAGAAGCGCAGCTTCGTTATTGGCAGGAAAGAAATCACGCGCACTGGTGAGGTAGTAAACGCGCCCTCATCCCCGTTTGTCCGTGGCTTATCAAAGCACATAACAACGCACGGCACGTTTGCCCGTTGGCGTGAGTCGATCGACTACTTGAACAAGCCGGGGTTTGAGTTGCATGCCTTTGCAGCCATGAGCGGGTTCGGCTCTCCATTGATGTGCTACACGTCAACTTCAGGCGTGACTGTGAGTCTTTTTGGGAAGTCGGGCAACGCCAAGACCGGCGCTATGTATGCGGGGTTGAGCGTCTTTGGTAACCCCAAGAACTTGAGCATCGTGAAGGCCACCGACAATGGTTTAACAGGCCGATACCTAGCGCTGCACAACCTGATGTTCGGGCTTGATGAGATTGGCGATAAGAAGCCTGAGGAGTTGGGCGGGCTAATCCACAATGTGTCGCACGGCAAGGCCAAGGTCAAGATGCAAGCGTCCGTCAACGCCGAGCGGGAATACGAGATGTCTGCGTCCATGATTGCCACACTCACCACCAACCACACCATCTACGGCAAGTTAGAGGGCATCAAGGCTAACCCTGATGGAGAGGCAGCGCGGCTGATTGAGTTCCATATTCATAGGCCACCGCTATTGGATTCTGACCCTCGATTGGGTAAATACATCTTCGATGCTTTCAACTTCAACTACGGGCATGCAGGCCCAATGTTCATCCAAGAGGTGCTGCGCCGTGGAGATAACTTTGTACTCGACACCATAGCAAAGTGGGAGTCTCGGTTCAAGAACGACTTTGGTGACCATGTTGAGTATCGGTTCTACGAGAACTTGGTGTCGGCGAACCTAGCGGGGGCTGAGATTGCCAACCTAGGTGGGGTCACAGACTTCGCTCTTCACAATATCTACAACGGGGCCGTACGTGCCATGATTGAGATTAAGGACAACGTGGTCAAGGTCAACCGCACCGACTACCCATCGCTGCTGGGCGATTTCGTGAACAAGAACATGGGCAACATACTGGTCATCAAGGACAGCAAGGTGACGATGGAACCCCGTGGGCAGATTGTGGCTAGGATTTGCAGCGACGAGCACCTGCTGCAAATATCTAAGTCCGAGTTCAAGAAGTTCCTTGCCGAGAAGAATATCAGTACACGCGAGTTTGAGTTTGAGATGCGGAACAACAAAATCTTGGTAGACGACAAGAAGGGCCGGTTAACCACTGGCTGGAAGTCAGCTATCCAAGTAGACCCAGCGTACCTGTACTGGTTCAAAACCGAACTAGACATCTTTGATGATTCTGGAACCTGAGTGGCTGTTCCCGTTTAGCGGCATGGAGATTGGGGATAGCTTCTTTATTCCCACTCTCCGCTTTGCGGAGATGATCTACGCCATAGACTGCGGGGCCAAGCGCGCTGGGATACTGGTCAAGTCCTTTGTGACCCATAAGGATGGGCACTTGGGAGTCCGTGCTTGGCGCGTTCGTTAGGGCTCGATGCCGTAAGCTTTAAATGTCTCTATCATTTGCCGCTTCACCATGTTCTGCCGCAGGATGTTTAACCGAAGCATATCTTGCCTGTCCTTGGGGGAGATTGGCATGACGCGGATGTCATTGGCCTCTTTTCTGATGCGGTTCAAGCTACCTAGCTGGGCGTAGTAGACCCCTACAGCAAGCTCCGCTGTTGGGTTGTCTGAGATGAACTTGTAGTAGGCCTCAGTTGAGGTTTTCTTTAGCGTCTTAGACCGTTCATCTAGGTTCTTTATCTTGTCCTCAACTGCTGTGAAGTCACGCGCATCCACGTTGGACTTAGCACCGAAGAACGAGCCAAGTAATGGCAGGTCTGTCTTGGGGTTGAAGTTCTTAGCGCCTGCGCCGATGTCTACCCAGCTATACGCAAGCTCACCTAAGCGCGCATAGCCATCTACGTAGCTGTTAGCAAAGAAGTACATCGTATTAGGGCTGAGGTTCAGTACCCCACCAGTGCTGTTGTACGCCCACGCTGACAAGTCTTTCCACGCTTCAGGAATCCTATCTCCACCAGTGAAGGCATCGCCAAACTTCCGCTGCGATGCGCTGTTGATAGCCTGCCCAATACCGTTCACATTGAACAGGTACTCAAAGTAAGGCCGCATGACGGAAGGCAGCAAAGAGTCGCCGAGCCAATGCAGGGGCTTCTCCGTGATAGGAATGCGAGACACAGGTAACGGCAAGAACGAGTCAGCCAGCGCACCAAGCGCAATGTTACCCATGCCATCCTTAAGAGAGGTGTTCCCGTGCATCATGCCCGCCATCTGCGCCCCCATGGATAGGAACGCGCCAAGCCCAAAGCCCCAAGGCATCTGGAACACAACGTCTTTGCCCATGCCCATAGCTTCAGACACACCATTGGGGATGTGGAACCGAGCATACTTAGTCCACTGCTGCATGTTGTCGTACTGAGTGGAGTTGCGGTCCCACTCATCATCGGGAGCCATCAGTGAAGACATCCACCACAGGGTGTAGCCAATACCAAGAAGCGTACCAGTCATTAGCTGAGCATTGGTGCGAAGCTCCTTGAACTCAGCCATGTACTTCTCTGCTGCCGCCTTGTCACCAGCTATGTTGGCGGGCATGTTATCCCTAGCTTGTTTCTCCGATGTAAATGCAGGAGCCACGGTCTCAATGGCACGCACCGCGCCGGTAGCGGATGGCCTGATAAACATATACAACGCACCAAGCTGTTGCGCCTTCTCGCCCGCCTTCTCAAAGTTGGCTAGGTTCTTAGTCTCCGCCGCCGCCTGCACACTTGCTGCTCGTTCTGCTGGAGACATTGCTTCACCCGGAGCCTTAACGTCTGACATGGTGAGTTTGTTTTCTGCGTAGAACCGCTCCTTGTAAAGCATGTAAGCAGCCGTACGGCTGGTGAATTCAAACATGCCGTTCCAGCTATCAAGCATCGTCTCAATCTGGTCTTTGGTCTGCAAGATGCGGTTGCGCTTGAAGCTCTTTAGTTTTTCGAGGTTGCCTTTGAGCGAGAAGTTTTCCACGTAGGTAGTCTTGCCACCGAACTGGATCATCTCCAGCATAGCTTTGACAAACGGGTCTTTGTCCGCCATATCAGCCAACCGCTTCTGGCTTGCAGGGTCACCCTTCTCGTGGAATATTGCTACTTCAAGAGCCTTACCAAGCCCGTTCTTGCTCACTTGGTATGCAACGTCCTTGAGATACGTAGCGGACTTCAACGGGCCAAGCTTGCCCCCACCAATATTCCAAGCGTTGGTCAGCGCATCGACCACGAAGTTCTTCGGTGCAAAGTTAAGGTTGTACCGAGTGTGCGTCGAGCCAATCCACGAAGTGACGTTGTTAGCCATTTGCAGCATGATGTTGCTGTCCTTGAAGGAGTAGCGCAATGCCTGCAACTGCTTGGGGTCAGTCACTTTTAAGATGTCAATGGAACCGTCTTCGTTGTAGTGGAATATGTACTGACCGCCCTTGAACTCTTGCAGGTTAGCCACACCCCGGTCTTCGAACTTGATGTTCTTGTGGACGTTACCGCGCAGGATTCCTGTGCCGTTGGGGTTCAGCTTAGGGTCTGCTGAGAGAGCGTTCTTAATCGACTGTGTGTAGTTACGCACACCAGCACGCCGGGCGCTGCGGAAAGCGTCATTCAATACTTGCAGCACGGGGTTGTCGGCGATACTGAAACGACCTGCAGCTTCGTACTCGATCTCCTGCATGTCCTTACCCTTACCCATCCTATTGGGGTCAAGCGAGTGGTCAACCTCAGAGTGCTTTGCCTTGCCTTTGAACGGCATGTAGTGCTGGTAGTTGTACATCCCCACAAGGTTGTCAACAGGGGTAGACCAGTAGTTACCAATCTTGTTCAAGTCAGAAGTAGCTTTGTTAATCTTCTGCATGGCTTCAAACACTTTCATAGCAGCCGCCCTACGCTCAGGGGACACTATGGCATCGTCATTGAACTGAGTCTCGCGCAGCTTAACCTCGTCGTTCGTGATACCCAGCGCGTTGTACAAGCTGTTGTTGATGTCGAGCCTTGGGTCTTTCTTTGTAGACGTTGCCAAGCTGGGGTTTGCCTTAAGCTGCTCTTGATGCCGTTTTATTGCAGCGTCAATTTGAGCTTTTGATAGACGTGGACTATCACCGAACGGGTCACCATAGTTCTCAGCAAGGTTTGTTAACTCTGACCACAATGCAGTCCGTTGCGCATCTGTCAGTTTGAACTTATGAACGATGCCCGGCGTACCAGTACGCATGTCCCCAAGGATGTCAATACGGCGTTGTGCGGCGCTAATCGGCTTTCCGTTATGGATTAGGTTTGGCGTGGTGTTAAGTGGCACAGACACGATAAATTTAGCTTTGCGGCGCTCAGGCTCGTGCAGCATCTCGCCAAACAACTGCAGGTCTACGAGGGCTTCATCAAACCCCTTGCCCGCCGCCTTGATGTACTCATTGACTGCCTTCTTGTAGTCTTCAAGGGGGGTCCTTAGGTAGTTGTCAAGGTAGTTGCGCATCTCGCCCATAGACAGGTCAAGGTGCTCCGTTACGTTATTAAACGCCTTGGTCATATCGCGGACGATCTTGCCGCCTAAGTCTTGCCGCCTGAAGTAGCTTCTAGCCTCATACGTCCGGTCTTGCACCAAACGCGCCATGTTGCGCCAACCATCCTGTGTGAACAGGGGTTTGAACACGCCATTGCTTTGCCCGCCCTCAGGAAGCCCTTGCTCCTTCATGGCATCTCTGAGCTTGGTGTCATTGATACCACCACTACGAAGTTCTTCGGCTGTGCGCGGCGTAGGCGCAGGGGCAGACCTAGCCGACAGGTTTTCTTCTTCCAACAGGATAGCCCCAGTCTGTGGGGCCATAACATCTTCAAGCGCAGCGGCTAACTCCATCAAGAAATTTTGATGGACGTACTTACCTTGTTCAGTTTCACGCTTTTTTGAGTTTACAAAGTCAGCTAACGATACCCGCTCGTACTTATGAACATCACTAGTCGCAACCTGTTCTTCAGGGAGTGGGACGTACCCAGTTTCTTCTGCCTTTTTTAACGCTTCTTTGTCTTCTTTTGTCAGGGCCTGTTTTACCCGTTTGATTCCAACGGTAATGAGTTCGGCAACAGATAACTTAAATGCTGTCCACGCAGACAATGGCGCTTTTGATATGTTGCTGATGTTTGTGGCTTCAGTCCCATCAATTTTGTTAAACAGTAAAAAACCTAAACGGCTATCCGCTGGCAAATTAATGTCAGCTAGTTCACTTTGAAATTCACTGTCAGTCACCGCATAGGCAAGAAACTCAAAAATGCTTTCGTATGCATTAGGGTATTTTTCCTTAAACGGTACGCCTTCTTCATCAACATGGTCGCGGGTAACAACCATGATTTTCATTATTTGCTCTGCCGCTGCTCGTTGCGAAGCAGTCAATGACGGGTCTTCGTTTAAATACCTATTGAGCACTTGCACAGTAACGGCATGGACTGCTTCGTGCAAAAGTACGCTGGGTGATGCAGACCTGATGGAGATTTTGCCGATGTGTGCGTTGTCTCCAGATACATGGCTAGGGTCGTACTGCCCATGGTCGTCGTTGGACAGCTTTTTCGTAAGCACAAGCAACGGGGGAGACTTCATCCCCTCAACCATAGAAGCAACTGCACCAGCAATAGCCCTGTTGAACGCGCTTACGGACTTCATCTTGCTGATGTGTACCAGCGCCCCATGCAAATTGCCGTCAGCTATTAGTGTTTCCAGTTTCTTATGGTCATTAAGGTTCTCTGGCCTAATTTTGTCAGTGTTGCTTCCGTACACACGGCGCACGACTTCCCCGGTAAGTACATCGACTTCGGTTACGTAGCCTTCAGATATACGGGCCTTCTGCTCTGCTGATTCGCGCTGAACTCTTTCTTCTACCGTCTCAAATTTCTTGCCAGCTTTCTCAAACCGCGCTTCATTCTCTTGCCTAATCCGGGCTTCTTCTGTTGCAATTTTGTCAGAAGGCTCTTTAGCTAGGTACTCAGCTAAGTTGGTAAACGCTCGGTCTATCTGCAGTCCCGAGAAGTTGGTCTTACCTTCTTTGTTAACCAAGCCACTCTTAAATGCTTCCTTAGCCGCATCAGAAAGATCACGCCATGCGGGAAACGGATTTCTAAATATCCTGCCCATATGGGGGCGGGAGTCGTTGTACACATTGACAAGACGCTTTTCACTCTCAGATAGCCACTTGTATGACCGGTCAGTCAAAGCCTGCACCACTGCCTGAGCCGCTTTGCGGTGCTCAAACATAGCCACATCTCTTGGCGGCGGCGCACCGCGCTCTGCTTCAAGGTCAGCCCTTGTTGGCTGCGCTTGTTTACGAACGTAATCTCCGTACCTAATCTCTTTGAAGTAGATGTCTTTGAGCGGGCCCATGTCCGACCAAGACGGGATAAGAAGTATTGGCTCAGGGCTAAACGACCTAACCAATTCGTTAGCTTTTTCTTCTTCAGCAATAGCTTTACTTACTGCATTTGCTAACTCCGTTAATTTAGCTTTATTGCCTCTGAATTTTTTATTAACGCCGGGCTCTGTAGGCTCAACATCCTTGGTAATGCCGACAGATTTTTTGTACTCTGCTTCCGCATTTAACGCTTCATCGGCTTTGTCATTAGCAGCCTTTAACGCTTTGATTGCCGCTAGGCGTTGGTTGTTGTGCTGTTTAGCTTTAGCGTTGTGATCTGCTCTGACTTTTTCAAACGCAGCTATGTCTTCTTTAGAAGTCTTGAACCTAGTACCAGCTTCTTTTGCGTCTACCTCTTCAAAATCAAGCCGCCGTTGTTCATCTTGCAGGCTCTCTTCTTCAGCAGCAATCTGATAGGCTAACTCTTGATTGAGCTCAGGGCTTATGTCAGGGTCGTACACATACGCCGTGCTTGGTTCTTCTTTCTCAGCCTTGGGTTTCTCAGCAGGCTTTGCAGGTGCTTGTTGACGCACGTAGGGGCCCGGCTCGGTTTGCCATTGCGTACCAAGTGCAGGGGGTTTGGGGTTGTATGCAGGCCCGGGGAACCCAGAGGGTTGAAACTTCACATCCCCAGCTAGGGTCACGTTTTCTTTAGCTAGTTTTTCAAGGCGAGCTTTTGCATCTGCTGCTCGGGCCCTAGCCGCTGCCGAAGAATCTACTGCACTGAGCACCCCGCCTTTAGGGGTTGCACCGGTCAACGGCATGTTGTGCTTACGCTCTAGCGAGTTAACCGTGTCTAGGGCTTTTTTGTCGTTGGGGTTAGCAATAAGCTTGTTAAGCGCGCTTGTGTAGACGTTGGTAAACGCCTTGTTCATGGGGATAGCAACAAGCGCGGGCTTTTCAGGTTCAACAGGCGGAGGCGGTGCTACATCTGCGGCTGGTGGTGTTTCTTGTTTTTGCGTTTCTGTTTGCTGGGCTTGAGCGGCTTCAGTGCCATCGGTAGTTCCTTGTATATCGGGGATATCTGTGAGTTGTTCACCACCGGCAGCAAAGTACTGGCGCAGTGCTTGGACAGCCAGCACCCTAGTGCTCTCGCCTTCACCTTTTTGGGGTACGGGCACGCCAAGCTCACGCATTTTGGCTATTAGCTTTCGGGTGTCCTCCGGCTTGATCATCTCCGCTTCTTTGCCCTCGGGGATGCGGGCTACAAAAGCCTTGAGCTCTTCTGCAACGGGAGTCGGAGGGGCTGGAGGAATGACTGAACCGGGCGGGGCGGCAGTAGCAGCGTTGAGCGAGGCTAGTTCGGCTTCAGTGGGCAGTCTGTCAGCTTCCTTAACGTCCATGCTCGAAGTCGTGAACCGGTCTCTGAGGTCTGCCTGTTCTTGTGTAGTCTGGTCAATGACACCCTGCATAGCAGCATCACGTCTAGCAGTGTAGGCTTCCCGCCCACCAGAAACAGCACCCATACCGAGGCCAGCTATACCCTCTAGGGCAGCTTGGCCAGCAACGCCACGCATCGTGGGCACATCAAAGCCTTGCCGTTGTAACGCAAGGTTCTTAGCTAGTTGCTCTTGACCGCCTTGGAAGCCTTCGCCTATGAATTCTGTGCCACCAGTAATTCCAGCCTGCTTAACTACACCACGTTTAGCTGCATCTGCGGCGGCGTCTTTAGTGACTAACTTAACAGCTTCTTTCTGGGCTGCGGTAGTAGCAATCCCTTTAGCCACTTGACGGGCTATAGCAAGCTCCGCACCACTTGATGCCGCAAAAGCCCCGATTCCCGCGCCTATCAAAATCTGGTCTAGGTTTTTGCCCCCATAGTTCTGCGCTTCAACAGCAGCTTTCTCAATCTGCTCAGGCGACATCTTGGTTTTTTCGCCAAGCACCTCTTTAGTGGCTTCGTAGATAGAGCCCTTGATCGTGCCTGCACCCATTGCCGCACCAGTACCAAGCGTGGCTGCGGTAGCTACAAGCGGAGCCCCACCAGTAAGAGTAGTTCCCACGGCGGCAGCAATAGCGGGAGCGGCTGTGCCAAGCGCGTTTGCAAGTAGGTCTACGGGAGCAACGCTAAAAGCCTTACCTGCGGCTACCACCTGCGACAGGACACCCTTGTCCTCCGCGTCTTTCATGATGCGCGCTATCTCTTGGCTATCTTGCTTGGACTGGGCGCTGTACAACGCCGCAATGTAGTCCTCAACGCCTTTAAGATTTTTTGATACCGCGCTGTCTGCGCCGAAAGCATCGGCAACCATCCGCACCCCCGCAACTGCACCAGCGCCTACCTTCAACGGTACGTCAGCGACCCCACGCAGAAACGGGAACGACTCTTTCTCAGGCACAGCGGGGCTGGGCTGCGCTTCAATAGCATCAGCAGGTGGGGTCCAGGCCTTTGTAACGCTAGGTTGCGTCAGTACAGCATCGGGCGGTGGGGTCCACGCTTTTGCAGGGCTTGGCTGTGTTAGCACAGCATCGGCAGGGGGAGTCCAAGCCATAGTTAATTACTTTTTGGTGTAAGTTTGACCGTTGGGGCCTACCATTGATTGTCCTGATTTAAGTGTAGGCCATTTCTTGTCAAATTCAGCCTGTGATATAGCCCCCGAAGTAGGGGTAACGTCACTACGAGTAATTCCAACCCGCGACTCAGCCATCTTAAGCGCATCGTCTGCCATTTGGCGCTGCTTTGCAAAGCTAGTTTCATAGTCTTTAAGCGCTTTTTTGGCGCTATCTATGATGGATTTATTAGTAGACGATTCAGGCATGCTGGCTGTTTGGCGCAACTGCTCATACGCAGGGGTTTTCATTATGTTGTCAATGCGGCTTTCAACAGTCGCAGCAAGAGATTGAGCGCCTTGGTACAAAACTTGGTTTTTAGTGTCAGTGCGACCCGTTGCGTCGTTTTGCCTAGCTTGCGCGGCTAGTCGCGCAGCTTGACGGCGCGTTTCGGCATCGCTATCTATCTTTAGTTTATCTACCACATCCCGCATGCCTTGGACTTTTTCATCCGCTTTTGCGCGTATTTCAGCCGCGCCAAGCGTTCCTTCTTTGCTAATCTCTTGGCCTCTGATGCTTGCCGCAGCCTGCGTAAGTTGGCCCTGCAGGGTAGCTGCGGTTTCGGCGGCTTTAAGTTTCTGTGCAGCAGCTTTTTCCCACATGCCAAGCTTCTCTAGTCGGACAGCTTCGCCCAACTCGTAGATAGCTTTGTCCGCTTGCTGCAACGCTGCGCGTTTGTCAGTAGTGTCTTGGATCATGTCAGGGATAGTCTTCTTCAACGCAGCCATGCCAGCAACCAGAGTGTTGCCGGGCGTAGAACCCCAAGACGCAAAGAACTCAGCACGACGCAGGTACTCACGATTTTGGAAGCTCTTCTCAGTCTCAGCGCGTTGCGCTTGCTGAGCCTTCATGTATTGGTCGCGTGCCTCAGACGTATCAAGCCCTTGGGCTTTCATTGCTGCTAGGTTTTCTTTGTAGATTTGCTCTTGGGTCTTGTTAGCTTCGGCTTGAAGATTTTTAAGAGTTGCCCTTGAATCAGCCAACGGATCAACAGCAGCAATCCCTGTAGGCGCAGCCTCAGCAGCCGGGCCAGTGTAGGCCGGAGCATTTCTATCAAGAAGCGCGGGTGGGGCTTTATCTACAACAGTAGTAGCAGGGGCGGCTTCTTTAATTACAGCAGGAGTATTCTTGCGCGTAACAACAGGGACGCGTTTATCCGTAGGCACAGTTGCAGGGCCGGTGTACGCTGGAGCATCTTTATCAAGCAGCGGAGGTGGCTTAGCAGCTAATATGGAGCCGGGGGCGACATGGGGTTTTATACCACTGCTGTTCTCTGTATTTGACATCGCCCGCATATCTTCTTGAGATAGCGTTTTCTTACGCGCCGAGCCGACATTAGGAAGTTTAGTAGCATCTACATACGGGCTTACTCGGGGTATCTGCCCTGCTTCTCTGCGTTTAGCTAGTTCGGCAAGGCGCTCTCGTTCAGCTTGGTCTTGCGCAGCTAGAGCTCTTTGTGCTTGAGCAGCGGCCTGCGCTTGAATTTCCCGCTGCCTAAACTGTTCAAAGGTCTCGTTAGCCTGACGCCCAGCGCCTGTGTAAGCGGGGGCATTCCGGTCAAGAAGCGCAGGAATCCCTTTAGAGGCGGGTTGTTTGGCTAAAGCTTCTAGCCTGTCAGCATCACGTTGGTCGGCGGCTAGTTTGGCCCCCAGCGCATACATCTCTGTTTGCTTTGCGTTGCGCGCAGCTTCTTCTACATCAACTTTCTTGCCATCAGCGAACGCGATGATGCCACCACCAGCGTAACCAGCGTTGTAGTCCACGCCCATAGGGCCCACACCTTGAGGAGCTTCACTAGCTTGAGGCTCTGCATTCATACCGGCTTGGCGTTGCTTGAGGATCGCTGCAGCCATCTCACGGACTCGTGGGCTAGGAGACTCCATGGCCTCCTTCTTCAGCGCCTCGTCGGGCATGGTTGCAAGCTGACTCACTACTGCGCCACCAACGTCATAACGGGGGACGGACGTAATACCGCCCTTAGCCATGCTCTTAACAGCGCCACCCTCTGCTTTCACTTGTGCCAAGGAACCTAGTGAGCCAATAGCACCGATGCCCTGCGTGATGGGGTTAGCCTGCGCTTGGTACTGCTGGGTAGTCTGAGCCTGCATGGGCAGGCCACGTAGCATGTTAGACATCGTGCCCAACTGCATCAGCGGGTACTGCTGTGCGTTGGCGTAGTCCTGCATCGCCTGATTGATAGCTTGCTGTTGGTTTTGCTGCTGCTGAGCTCCCAACGTGCTTTGCAATTGATTGACTTGGAGGTTTTGTCCAAAGCCTTGGTTGTATTGGTTAGCCGCTTGTCCATAAGCAGCTTGCAGGCCTTGTGCCTGAATGTCGTTCATCTGAGTACCGAGATTGCGCTCACGTTCTGCACGCATGATGGCATCACGGCTACCGCCAAACGCACCGGCCTGAGCAGCTTGAGCTTGTTGTTGCACTCCTTGAATACCTGATTGACGTTGCGCTTCACGCTTCTGTATATCAACTACGTTTTGCATGTACGGAGACATGTAGTCCCCGACCTGTGCGTTGAACGCCGCAGGGCCCGCTTGCATAGTTGCCGCTTGCTGTTGTGCTTGCTGCTGTAGAGGACTGAACCCTGCAATAGCTTTGGTAGGGTCATAGGCTGTTTGGTTGCCAGCTTCGTCGTACGTACCGCCGTACGCTTTGTAGGGTTGGAAGCCAGTTATATTGCTCCCATCCATCTTGAACAGTTGCTGTTGGGTTGCCCCCAGCATGTTCTCTACATACGGACGTGCGTATTCAGGTACGTTAGTTTGCGTTACGTTACTAGTAGTCTGCGTGGGTTGCCCACCGCCGCCTTTACCCATGATTTACTCCTTCGAGAGGCAGTTGGAAAGTGACCCAAGTGCCTTTGTAGCCATCGTTCTGAAAGACTTTAGCCCAGCCCCGGCGTGCTGTTGACTCGATGCCGTCGCATCCCATGTCTTTAGCGTAACGTCTCAGCAAGCTCAGCATAGGGTCTTTCCAACTTTTTAGCTCTACACCACCACAAAACTGCATCGTCAAGTACTTGCTGCGTGGATACACGGCAAAATTAGTGACTACAGCGCCTTTTATTTCAACACCGTCATAAGCCACCCACAGGTCATGGTCATAACCAACAATGGAATTATAGATGTCGTCAACTGTAAAGCGCCCATGCGTATGCTGGGCTGCTTTTTCTAAATACGCCTCAACTTTGTCCCAACAAGTATCTATGTACTCCCTAGGAACCATCGAGACTTCAATCATGCAGGCAAATACTTACGGGGGTTAATCTGCTTACCCTGTTTAGGAGTGCCCGTCCGGCCTTTGCGTATCCGTTTCATCATTGCATCTAGTTGTCTTGCGCCTGCTTCGGTTGAGCCATTGCCCAGATGTGACACCACATCCGCAGTGATAACGTACTCTCCGTCGGCTAAGCGCGCTGGTTGGCGATTGTTGATGGTAGCAGGGATGTGGTCACTCATGCCATCGCCGGGCCCACGAAGTAACCTAGGGTTTCCTCCAGCAGCATAGCCACCAAGGTTGTAGCCCATGATTCCGCCTTTTGCAGCATGTTGCCCTTCTCTGCCATAGCCAGCGTCTCCAGTGGCTGGGGCTGCATCACTACTTCCACCACCGGGCGTTACACCGCTAATTCCCTCACCACTTCTTGAAGCATCAAACGCCGCCACCCGAGCATCTTGCGCCAATGAAGCCCTGCCCTCATTGCTGTAGTCAGGGTTGACATTCTTAGCCATGTGCTCACCGTAAGCTGAAGCTATTGCGCCTCCTACTGGGGCAAGAACACTTACCAATGGCGAAATAGCGCTTAATTGCTGTCCTAACTTACTGACTGCCGCAGCGCCTTCGCTTGTAGGAGAGAATTTGGCATCGGGCTCTGCTTTAGTACGCCCACCGCCGCCGCGCCCAGTCAGTCTATTGAACTCGTCTTCTTCAATAGGCACATCGCCCCCGCCAGCGTAGCCCATGATCCCGCCTTGTGCAGCGGCAACGGGTTTGAAGTCCAACTCACCCATGCGCCGAGAAGGAGTCATAGTTGGGGCTTGCACGTTGGCACGGCTGTTGAGCTTAGACATGCGCACCATGGCGGCTTCCATTGGGTCAAGGTATCGCGTGTCCGCGTCTGTGTCGTAATAGATGCCGGGGCTACCATGGCTAGGAGGAGCAGACTCTTGCTGGGGGTTCATAGCGTCGTAGAAGTCCATAGCTGACTGAGCCTTAGACCGACCGCCCTTTGCGTAGCCAGCAATACCGCCTTCAGCATAACGGGGCGTGTACCGATAAGCAGATGGAGTGGGCGAAGACCGACGGAACCCAGCCATGCTGTACGGGTTCTTGTAGTCACTTGCAATTTGCTCTTGCTTAGGCTGGTCAAGCAGACCTAACTTAGATGCGCCAAAATAAGCTAGACCAGCAGATTTATAGGGATTTTTCTCCACATAATCTGATGCTTTATCAAAGTACCTCCCAGCGGTTTCCATGCCCCGCTCAAATGGAGTTAGGGTGTCGGTGTACTCACCAGTGATGCCGTTGTTGAAATACCCGCCCCTTGTTACTTGAGGTGGTTGAAAACCTGCTTCGGCAGGATTGCCCCGGAATATGTTTTGAGTAGTGGACGCTGGGTTCTCAAACTGTTGAATATTAGCGCCGGGCATTTCAGCCATCCTAGTATTTAGGGTATCTTGAAATTGAGTCCGTTGCAAATTTTCTAAAGCTGTTTTATTAATCCCAACATCTTGGCTACCAATATTTACTGGCGGGCTATTAAGAAAACTTCTATCTTGTAAATAAGTTTCAAGCTCTGGATTTACAGGAATATCTATAACCGTATTACCTAACGTGTCCATTGCTGGTTCCATCATTTTTGGGCTTCCAGAAGAACCAGTAATGTAATCAAATATACCTTTCTCCCGCCCATATGGAGCCGCAATTTTTTCTAATGGACCTTGGTCCCCGACAATATCTAAAAAATTATTCCCGCCATAAGCAGTATTAATACCCGGTCCGTTGATGCTACTCAATAGCTCAGGGTTCATTTGAGCAGCTTCCATAACCCCCGCTGCCTCAGGAGTTACGGCTGCGATTTCGGGAGCGAGGGTAGCAATTTCGGGAGCGAGGGTAGCGATTTCGGGTGTAACAAGGGCAGCGCTAGGTCCAGCGGCGGCAATTCCAGCGGCTCCGGGGGCGGCAGCGGTCAACATCCCGTAACCAGACGCGGCTAGAGCAGCCAGCATAGCTGCGCGTTGAAGGTCTTCCGGCTCCTGTTGAAGTAGGCCTACGCCTTGTTTGCCAGACGTACCCAGCAGATCGGATACCGGATCAAAAAGCTTTGCAAAATCATCAAAACCGAAGGCCATAATTTACCTCTTTCTTACGTCTTGACCTTCAGCACATTGCCTGCGCTTGTGTCGTAATAGATGTCCCCAACCCGCAAATTAGCCAAGTCAGCCTGCGTTGGCAAACTGGGAACCGATGTACCGCCCGTAGGCGGGGCGCTCAATGCCGCAATAACAGCCGTCCCGTTACGCTGAGTGCTGATGGATATAGGGCCAGCATTGTCCAGTTGGTTGAAGTATAGCGAAATAACCCGAAAAATCTCATTCATGGCATGGTGGTCATACAGTACCGGAGCGCCGGGAAGACGGGGGGCGATTACGTTTTTTTGTCCCATAGCTACCTTCTACCATCAGCACGGATGTCAATACGGGGAGCGCCAGCCTGCCACTGCGTACCAAGTGTGTTGGAGGAGAGTTTTATCTGCATTTGGCGACCACGAATACGGATGTAAATCTGACCAGTGAACTCATCCACGTTGATGACCGACGGGGCAGAACCTGAACTGACCACGTTAGCGTTACCGGTCTGCGTGACGCCCGAGCCCGAGTTGTTTAGCCCCTGTAGGTACATAGTCACCTGCGGTGTCGTTCCGGCTGTGGAGCCCCGGAAAGTTACGTCGGGCAGCATTCTGTACACAAACGCAAAGTTGTGCCCATCCCCAATATCAAACTGCGCGGAGGTGATAGAGGCTTCAATAGCGACTGGCGTTCCAGTGGTGTCGTCATCAACGCCGTACTCATGGTAGACAAGGTTGTTTACGTAGGTGGCAGCTACTGGGTAGTTCCTTAGAGAAGTATCCAGCCACGCAGAACGAGCCATAGACCCGTAGTACCAAATATCTTCTGCGTAGTTGTAGACGACGTACCTATCGATAGTCGTACTGTCTTGTGAGCAATAGAACCACCAGACCTCATTGAAGCCTTCGTTTGTGCCAGAAAACACTTGCTCAAACTGTGCGCGGTTGATGTCGCTGAAGATGTATTGGCGCAGGTCGCAACGCAGAGTCTGAACCCGTCCGTCGTATTTGTAGAACTTGTCCTGCCCCATCCAATAGGCCACACCACTGCCGTAAGCGGCGGCGTTCATGCTGGCAATAGAGATGTTGTCCGACAGGAGTTGATTGCCCCACACATAGGGAGGCCCAAGGTATTGCAAAGAGTAGATTGCGGCATCTGTCCACACCAAAATTTCCTGACGACTCTGCAAGACAGATTGAATTAGTGAGCCATGAGACAACCGAATCTCACCGGCTTGGTTGGTAATTGCAGGAGCCCACTCCACCACGCTCTCTTGGTCTGACCACCGGATGGTCATAGGGTCGTAGGTTGTGCTGCCGTAAGGGTTAGTCCCAAAGCACATAGTGAACCGGCTAGTGTCGGACACCAAGATGACGTTCTGTTGGAGTGGCACACTAGAAGCGCCGGGCAAGTCTGCAACTGCGATTCCGCGAGGAGAAAAACTGTGTGTGCCGGAACCTGCGGAGCCGGTGTTGATGAACGTGCCAGCCAAGTAGTTGGCGTACGTAGTAGAGAGTTTGTATGTGGTGGCAGTGACGTAGGTGATGTAGTACACCGTATAGGGGGCAAGTGGGGTAGGGAGAGCCCCAGTCGTCTGAAACATGACCGCCGAGCCGCTGACAATCGGTGTGGTCGTATTCGCAGTCAGCGTTACCACCGCAGGAGTGGCGTTAGAAATAGTCACCGTAGTCGGCGTAGCTAGGGCCACCGCAGTGTTGGCGTTCCAGTAATAGAGCTTGCCCTGTTTAGGACCAAACACCAAGTTCTCACCAAAGTTCCATTGCGACCAAATAGCCAAGGTAGCTGTGCTGGCGTAACCGACTCCGCCCCAGTTGCCCGAACTCCAGACGTTAGAGCCCCATCCACTAAAAGCCACGTTTGCAGCAGCGCCAAGGTGCAGAATGTAAGACGCGAAAGCCACTGAGCCACCGCCCGAACCCGTGCCTGTAGCCGTTGTAGCCGAGGTGATGGTGTAGGTTGTGCTGCTTGGTACGGTCTTTACTTCGTACTCACCGCTTATGGTCACGCCATTGAATGTGGCCGCACCCGAAAAAATTACAAAGTCGCCAACTTGGGGGCTAAAACCAATGTCGGTAACAGTGACTGCCGTGGTAGTGTTTACGGTAGCAAACGGGTTTGCACCAAGCGCAATCGTTGTAGAGATTGGCGTGATGTCATAGTAGACGCCTGTGGCCTCAATATAGAACTTTTTGCTTGTGCCAACGCCCAGCAGGTTAGCGCCCGTCAGGGTTACCCAATTCCACAGTGACCTGCAAACACCCACAAACGTGTTCGCTGAAATGCGTTGCCATCCCCCAATTTTCTCAGGCGTGCCTTGGCGGAAACGAATATTTTGAGATTCGTAGTACCCACCTTCATTGGTGTAACGAGTGTTCTCCCTGTTTACGCCGGGCTTGAGAAGGATTTTTTGTAGTGGCATGGCAGCGTTTACACGTTCCGTTCAAAGTGCGGACAGTCTACCAAGCTCTTGAAGTTTCCGCCCCAGCGGTTTTTCGGATGCAGGCTCTCCCAGTACGCACCTAGCGGAGCCAAAATACCCTTGTCCCAGATGATTTTGCCATCACGGAAGAAGTTGAGGTCGGCGGCGCAGCGCTTCAGGTGAATGGAATTCATGGTCTTGCTGCGGCCTGTCTTGAAGTAGATGGCCTGCTGTTCGGGCGTACGGGCAAGTTCCCCGCCGGTAACCATGAAACCTTGGTCAGTGGCGTGCTGCACCAGCTTGCAGAAATCCAACAGGAAAGCCGCTTGTTCTCGACTAAGACTCATACAAACCCCTTTTTTGGACAACTAGCTCAATGCAAGTTCCGTCTACCGTTGCGCCCATTTTGGAGAATTCCCCTTGCTTTACCACAACAACTTCGATGCATTTCTGCCGGTCAGTGTAATGCGCGTGCTGCTGGAAGAACTCGCAGTGCCCGTTCATGCAGATGTATAGGACGGGGATGAAGATGCTCACTTGCTGCTCCTCATTTCGGCCAGCTTCTCGACGGTACGTCCACCAAAGTACGCACCCATAATCAGCATCCCCCAGTTACCCAGCAGGGTCACGTAGCTCTCATTTGCGTTGTACCCAAAGGCAGACATCATGGCAAATAGGAAGTAGCCGCAGAAGATGGCAATCAGCGACATAGGACGAATGTTCTTAGACAGCCAAGAGTCGGAAGACATATCCGCTTTCCAGCGGTCGGTGATGTTCTCTGCGTCGGATTGTGCTGCTTTTGCATACATTTCCATCTCAGCCAACTCCAGCTTGGCCTTCTCAATGCCTAGCTCAATCAGGCGCTCTTCGTGTTCATACTGAAGCTGCCGCAGCTTCTCAACGTCGGCGGGGGTGGGGTTGTCGGGTATCTTGATGCCGAGCGTGTTCTCAACCACTTCCTTGCCTTTGGCTTGGATGGCGCTGGAAAGCAGCCCGAGCCCGTTTTCAGCCAGTGTACCCAGCAATGCACCGATGATTGGAATCATGCGCGTCTCTCCAGAAATAGGGTTGTGAAAAAGTAACTCAGGGCAATCGCCACCAAAAACACTGTAATCCAGAAGACCATACTCAGGGCCTCCATTATCTGCTGACGCTTCTTGGACTTGGCAAGTGCCTCCTCCATTTCAGCCTTCTTACGCCGCTGGATGATGTTGTTGCGCTCCAGCAATACACCTTCCCACACATCCGCATTGCCCGACCATATCAGCGTGTTCTTCAGTTCAGTCTCGGCTTCGGCAAGCTGTTTGGCCTGCATCACCGTCTCTAACGCTTGTGCTGTGTCGCTCTTGAACTTCTTAGGGTTGTTCGCCGCCTGCTGAACAATGTCCTTGGCCTCAAAAAACTTACTCAGGTCAGACGCAATACCTTGTACATCTTTGCCCAACT
>Ga0247723_1000221_pt1 | contig 37156 bp, 54 predicted proteins | sample MSEWelMarce5H_FC_FD_189079 | JGI IMG/M metagenome (GOLD analysis project Ga0247723, IMG submission 189079) | Subsurface sediment microbial communities from gas well in West Virginia, United States - MSEEL Well Study Marcellus 5H_FC | ecosystem: Environmental > Terrestrial > Deep subsurface >... | reverse complement strand
TCGTCGCCGTTTTCATAATCGGCCACAAAGGCCTCGACAATATGATCCGGCGCATTGCCGACATTGCCACAATATGCGGCCACAAAGGCCGCTTGCTCTAATTTATTCATTATTAGCCTCTCATAGGTTTAAATGCGCTAACCGGCAATGTAATCTCTTGGAATATGTCGCCAAGCGCGTTAAAACACTCAATATAGGCAAAACCGGCCTCCAAGCGAATAGAGATATATCCGCCGTTTTTGTCGCCCTTATCAAAATTGATGAGCACGCATTGACTAGTGTCGTTTTCGTGCGTGTCCAATGACGGTGTAAGGCCGGATTGTTTTCTGAATACTTCAATAGCTTCATATATCATTTTTAATTTCCTTTCGTTTTTGATTTAAAAGTTAAAATTTCTATATTGCACGCCAGATCGTCAAAATTGACGCCGTTTTCGTTCAATCTGGATAAAATTATTCGTTCAATAATTTCCCTATCTTTTTCGCTAAAATCGCTTAAATGCAAATTGATATTTTTTAGACTCATTATTTACTCCCGTTAATGAATTGGAATTCCATTAATTACCTTGACTAAATTGGCCGCGGGTACATGTCGAACCGTCCCGCCATTTTCGTGCGCTATCCAAGTACCTAAAAAATCGACGGATACCACAGCGCCGTCAACGGATAGCACGCGGCCGCGTGCGTCGCCGTCGAATTTATTGTGGCCGGTGCGTGCGACGACGGCCGGCGCAAAGGCGACGACGTCGCCAATATTGAATTTACTTTTCATTATGTTTTCTCCCTTGTCAAAAAAGCAAGTTAGTAAGTACTCACTTATTTTTGTTGCCGATTTGACATGAGGGCAAGTGTCGGCAATGTTTTTTAAGTCGCTCATGACATGTTCAGGGCGTTTTTGCTAGGAAACATTATTGCCTATTTTTTAGGCAGTTGCCATTTTGGCATGAGGGCAATGAGGGCAATTTAGAATGCCTTTTTAAATCGGTGCGGCTACATACGTCGCGCCCAATTGCAGAGCTTATTAGCATATATATAACACTTTACTCAATTTTTTAATGACTAAAAAACAATTGCCTACAATTACCCGCAAATAGCTAAAAGCCCCGCTACGCCTATGTTATAGCGCGGGCAATTCGCGTTTTTAAATTGCCCTCACATTGCCTACAATTACCCGCAAATTATTTCACTATTTATTTAAAAGATTGTTTGACATTATTAAAAGATTGTTTTACAATTGTTTTGTAGTGTTGATTAACAGAAATAAAACGGGAGAAAATAATGACTAAATTCAAAGTAACTGTACGCCATACTGTAGCAAAAACATTTTATATCGACGCGGATAATGCGCGCGCGGCTTGCGATATTGCGCATGATCAATTCGATATTAATAGTGAAGAAAATCTCACTCAATATGACGTCGATACTCCATATATCGGCGATTTTGATTCTGAAAATAATCAGTGGGTGAAATTATGCGCATAAGCGAAATAATCGCGGGCTTATTTATAGCGGCCGTTTTTTATGTGTTTTTAGTGGCCTTATTTTTATTTTAACGGGAGAAAATAAAATGTTTACTTATATCTGTTTTTATAGAGGCAAAGAAATTACCGTCAACGCGGCCACTACTTACGCCGCGCAGCAAATGGCGGCGGCTATATTTAAAGCAAAAAAGGCCTATGAAATTACAGTGATGTTAGCGGCGCCGGCACATATTGCCGATTTTTAATTGGGAGATTAAATAATGAAAATTTCTAATACAAGCAAATTAGGTGTCCGCTCTTGGTCGTTACAAGCTATTGACACTTGCCCAGGCGCTATCGAAAACGGCGAACTAGTCGACGCATGCAAAGGCTGTTATGCCACTACCGGCAATTATAGATTCGAAAACGTGAAAGCGCCGCGTCGTCATAATCGCGAGGATTGGCAGCGCCTAGAATGGTGCGACGATATGGTCGACGAATTGGCACAAGACACGCATTTCAGGTGGTTTGATAGCGGCGACATGTACGCGCTCGGCCTAGCAGAAAAAATGCTAGAGGTTATGAAACGCACGCCATGGGTAAAACATTGGTTGCCTACTCGCATGCATAAATTCCCGAAATTTCGCATTGTATTGGAAGAAATGCGCGCGCTTAAAAATGTCGCTGTGCGTTTTTCTAGTGATTCTGTCACCGGCCAATTTACCCGCGGGTTGCATGGTTCGGTAATTATTCCTACTCCGGCCGATTTACCTCGCGGCGCTAAATTATGCGGCGCATATGATAACGACGGCAAGTGCGGCGACTGTCGCGACTGCTATGACAAAAAAGTAAAAGTCATCGCTTATCCGGCGCATGGCCAAAAAATGGGCAAAGTGATTCGAATCAAATTGGCCGCTTAATTTAATAGGGGAAAATACAATGTTAAATGATTATTTTAAATATACTATTTCCGAACATTTATTATCGGCAATTATTAACGACGATTATTCCGGCTTAGATAATGACGAAGAAAACGAACTAAACCGTTTTTTATCAATTGCGAATCATTATAAAAATGCGACATGGGATTTGCCAGAACATGATGACTCGCATTTTGCGCAATGCGACATTACCGGCTTACGCGCTAATTGTTTTGACGTGAAATTACATTTTACAAGGGAGAAAACATAATGAAAAGTAAATTCAATATTGGCGACGTCGTCGCCTTTGCGCCGGCCGTCGTCGCACGCACCGGCCACAATAAATTCGACGGCGACGCACGCGGCCGCGTGCTATCCGTCGACGGCGCTGTGGTATCCGTCGATTTTTTAGGCACTTGGATAGCGCACGAAAATGGCGGGACGGTTCGACATGTACCCGCGGCCAATTTAATAAAAGTAATTAATGGAATTCCAATTCAATAACGGGAGAATAAATAATGAATAAATCAGAGCAAGCGGCCTTTGTGGCCGCATATTGTGGCAATGTCGGCAATGCGCCGGATCATATTGTCGAGGCCTTTGTGGCCGATTATGAAAACGGCGACGACGTGTCCGAGTATAGCGAGCACGCAACGTCAATAATGGACGCGCTCGGCATGTGGCACGCCGGCGTGCATTTTCAATTATCTAAATCATTACGGGAGCTTAAATAATGAAAGCTTTTATTTCTAATTTAAAGCGCGCTATACAAAACCGCGAATCGGTGACTATTGGCGGCGGCCAATTTTCGCCGGATGAATTACGCGCTGTTTTATCGGCGCTTGACAATGGCGACGAAAAAGAAAAAGCGCAAGTAATAGAAAAACAATTTGCGAACGTCGATAAAAATCAGTCCGAATTATTGGCGCGCGCGTATGGTATAGCAGAATCGCACTTTTTTAGCGACGACGAATGCCAAATACCTTGGGAACCGCTCGAGCACTTAGACGACGACGAACTAAGCGCGCTAGTCAACGATTTAGCAGAATCAATTTATCAATCATTATTATGGGCACAAGGAAAAGCAAAATGAAAACGAATCAATTATTTATCGACACTAGCACGCGCACGCTTGAAGAGCTGGAGCGCGCCGCATACATGGCCGGAGATATACAAGCGGCCGAGCTATACGCTATAGCAAACGATCCGCCGGTATCTGAACGCGTCGCCGAATTGACGGCCGATTTAAAAGAGGCGGATCAATTGATTGAAGATTTAGAGCAAAAAAACGACGAACTGCGCCGCGTGCTATATCAATTGATCGATTTAGACCCTAAAGATCACGTTACATTGTTGCGCATTATTCAACGTGCGGGAGCGGTATTATGAACGCGCCAGAGGCCTTGTGGTGGCCACAAAACCTAGAGTTTTACACTTACTTGGATAAGATCGACTGTTATCTGGAATATCAAGAGCCGGACTTAGACTGTAATTATCATGGCGGGGCGCAATTAGTGCACGCATTTGCGGGCGGGGTTGATATAACCGATTTTCTATCTGATAGCACTGTCGAGGCTATAGAGAGGGCGGCATGTTTGCACTTTTGGGAGTCTTAATCGCCGCGCTTATCGCTATTCTGTTAGAATTGTAATCACTCCCGCCTGTATGCATTACAGGCACTTAGCCCCGCCCTAGAGCGGGGTTTTTTTATACCTATTTATTTAATTATTTCACTAATCGCACAGCACTAGCTGCGGGCACGTCTTCCGCTAACCGGCGCAACTCTGCTTTGCCTAAATCGGCCATATCTGGCGCGCAAAATAGGTGTTTTTTAGTTTGAAATTCACGCGTGCCAATTCGACCCATATCTAGCCATCCCGCCTCTTTTAGCGCATGCAACAGCGCCGCTTGCGGTATCTTATTGCCTGCTAGACCGGCCAAGCGATCGCACAACGCGTAAAACGGCGACGCGACGACACCCTTGCTAAATTCACCTAACCTATTCTCAAGCTGATCGACTAAGAATGATTCAGCGCCAGAACGGCCTTGTTCTACCATAATGGCCTTTGCTTCGGTCATTGGCGGGGTTGCGCCGGCATTAAACGCGCTCACGTCCCGCGCATGCAGCCAAGCGGCCACAGCGGCACACCCGCCCGCGTCAAGCCACTTCCATAGCTTAGCGCCCGCCTCATCGCTCATTCGGCCGGCTTCAGAGTACACAACGAACCATCGACGGTCTTCAGAGGGCAGCGACAAGGGCACGCGCTCATTTGAGAATGCTAAAACGAACATGCGATTTAAGGCCTGATATGGATGCATGCCTTTTCTGTTTACCGAAATAAACTCTGGAGGGGCTGCAATGACTGGTTTTAATTGGTTTTCTAATGCGCGGCGATCTTTTGCTTCGGTTTGGCGCAGCTCTTCAAAAACCATGATCTCTGATTCATAGTTGTAACCCCACTGGGACTGAACTTCCTCATTACGCACGATCGCGACATTACGACGTGAAGAACGCGCACCGCCAACAGCCCACAAAAATGGCTCATACAAGGAATCTTTTCCTGAGCCTTGACGGCCAATGTGCAAAATCGCGTGATTAATTTTGATGTCAGGGTGTTGCACTTTGTGCGCTATCACGTCAAGCATGTGCTCACGCTCACGCTCGTCTGGGATCATATGGTGCAGATGATCGAGCCATGGCGTGATGTCCCCTGCCACTGGCGTGGGTCGAGCGTCAGCCCATCGATTACCGTACACTTGACCTTCGCGGGTAACAAGAACGCTCTCGCCTGCCGCGTAAGTAATGCCAGCCAATGCATGCGCGCCCATCGCTTGCCGGTTTTCATCAAAGCAGACCGAAGCTTCAATGCGGCGCTTGACCTTACTGGGATGGATGGAAAAACAAGTCACATGTCTAAACAAGGCATTAAACGTGCCGCGTGACAGTTCACGCCTATCATTCATATCAAAGTAATTGTCATCGGCTTGAATGTAAGCAAAGCGGTTGTACCAATCAGCCTTTTCAACACGACCAATCTCACGCCGCTCAACTTCAGCGATCAGCTCTGCACCGGCGTCTGGAAATGCGTCGGTGGGCTGCAACTTAGAAATCGCTGCGTCCATCACCTGCGCAAGTAATTCATCACGTAAACCTGTGGTGTGTTTCGGACCACCATTGGCGGCCACCCATTCGAGGAAAGTAGCAGAACTAAAATCTACACAATGGCTATGCAGGCAACGGTAAGCGCGGGTGGCAGGCATGTAACGCCCTTCGGGGTTGCCGTCGGTGTGCTCGTCCTTGTTGGGGCAGATCACGCCCGCCCATCCTTCGGGGTTGGGGTGGGTGAGCAATAGACCTTGCTGAGACAACCACGCCATCACATCATCTGCGCCATCGTCGGAAATCCGGATTGGACGCAGCTCAAGTGACTCGACTGGCACTGGCGTCACGTCAAGCGCCTTGCATATCTGGTCAAGCGTGTATTCACGCTCAGGATTGAAATGCGCAAGACGAGCTGCAAAGTTGTTTTTGTTCGGCTTTAAATTGATCGAGCCTGGCAACCTAAAATTGCGCACTGGGTTGCAGGCGCCTGGGTCGGTGTATCCGGCGTCCGCTATCGCTTTAATCGCAGCGGCAAAGGCTGCTTTGGTCGGCTGCTCAGAGAATGCATAGCCCCACTGAAACGATCCCTGTGAGGTTTCCATGATCCACGTCGGGTCAAGCGGCGGTGTTTTGGACTTAGTGCCAATGTCGTCAAGCATCATGACCAAAACGTAATCACAATTTGCAGCAGACGCTGAAACATGCCCATCTTTAAAGCGATCAATGATAAATGACGCGGTATTGGCATACCATGCGCCAATTCCGTCATGTTTTGACGGCAAATAGGCAGGCCAAGTGGCTTTTATCGCTCCATCGGCGTGGTATTGCAACGGTTTGAGTGGTTTTTGTTTAACAATTAGCGCGGTTTCGCCCTCTGGCGCCAATTTTGTGATAAATTCTAAAAAGTTCATGTTTTCCTTTAGTAGTAGAGCCGCCTTGCAGGGCGGCTTTTTTATTTGCCGTACCGGCTCATCACTTCAACCTCCGCATTCAGCGGTAATCCTTGCGCCCAGTCCGGCGGCGTACACATCACGTCTTTTAGTTTATTTTCAGCGGCTGGATCGTCAGTCTCAAGCACAATCTCGTCATGCACATGAAGAACAACGTCAGAAAGTTGGCGTAAAGAATGCCTCAGCAAATCGTTTGCTATCGCTTGCGTTATGTTCTCACAGGCTAGACCCTTCCACAAGCGCGCTCTTGGCCATTCTTTGGCATCTGCTGCCGGTTTCCATGCCGCTTTCACGTAGGTAATATTCTCGCCTTCAAACTTAGCGAACGGGTAACACAGAATGCGCCCGCTTGGCAGCGCATACCACAGGTGCTGACCGTCATACAGATAAGTCACACGACCTGCTGAGAACTCACGCCCTTTGTTGCGTAGCGCTCTTGTGTACGCTTCTTCCAACTTCGCCCAGTATTTGACTGCCCACTGATTAGCACGTCGCCATGCGTCTACAATGCGGCGGGAGTCCGACTCAGTCATGACCACACCATACGCACGCCCCATCGCAGAGAATGCGCCGATGCCACCGGCAAAGCCTAGCGACAGAATAGCGACCTTGCCGATCTGGCGTTGATCTTTTGTAACAGCATCCTCAGCGACTCGGTAAATACCGGCAGCTTCACGCTTGTAAATGTCTCGACCACTACGGAAAACATCAAGCACGTCTTCCGCCTGTGGATCACCGGATGCCCATGCAGTAACACGCGCTTCGACCGCTGACCAGTCAGCGACAACAAACTGTTTACCTTGCGCCGGTATCAGCGCAGGGCGAAGCATGCCTTTTAAGACGTCGGTGATTCGGCGTCCGTATTTAGGGACGATTGCGTGACCCCGTACCATAGCCTGCCGTACCTCGTCTGGAAGTTCTGCACACTTGCGGGTGAAGTTGTGGACTTGTGCGCCGTAGCTTGAGGCTCGGCCTGTTGCGCTACCTCCAGCAAATACGAAAGCTCCTCGCACTCTTTGGTCGTCTTCATCAGCAAGGTGGCTAAGTCGGCTAAATTTTGCGACAGACGACGCCCAGAGGTCGTCTGCGCACTGGATAACATCGGCAACGTGGGGCGGGATTTCATCATAATTCTCCAATGCAAGTAAGTTGGCACGTACGGTTTTATCAATGGAATATTTCTCGCCATTCCACATTAGTTTTTTAGCCTGCTCACCGACACGCTCAAGCACCCATTCACGCATGCGTGGTGAGCGAACGGAAGTGATCACGCCATCGGTTAATTCATTAACTAAGGTTTGTATCTCGTCAAGCTCTGCTGCTGCGTAACGGATAGCAGCTTGTGCCAATGGCAGATCAAGAAGCACACCACGATCGTTGATTTGCTCGTTGACATGATAGTCGGCTAACTCTTGCTCGGACAATGGTCGCATCGCTTTTGAGACAGCACGCATAGCCCGCACGTCCTGTTCGCAATACGCAATCATCTCGGCCATTAACGTGGCGTCTTCTCGGAAAGTACCCTCAGCTTGGGGTACAGAAAGTAATCTAATAAGTTGCGAACCTCGATGGTCTTTGCGCATGACACTGCTGATTGCTCGGCCGACGTCTTCGAGACTCCCAGGTAAGCAGTTCGCACGCGCTTGTGCAGCGGTGCAGACGAATTGTTCGAGCTTAAAGTTAACCTGTAAGACATACCAGAAAACAAGGCGCTCAAAAGCGGCATTGTGCGCGTATATGCGCCCTGTGTGGTTTCGTACTGCATCGGGGAATGGAGCATCGGGAGTCCATGTGACAACTTCATCGTCATCAAAGGCGTAGGACATACATAGAACATCCGTGCTTGTATCTTGCGCATAGTTATAGACTCCCTTTGTTGTAAGATCACATCGACTGCGTGTCTCGAAATCGACCCATAGTATTTTCATTTTTATCTCCCGAATACGACTGAGGACTGAGCGCCATGGTTCCCGCCAGTGACGATTCTCAAACTAACTCTTGTTTAAAAAACCCAATCCTCATGCGTATTAGGGCGGGGTACTCGCTGCACCTTTCGGCATCCGCTTTCCCCCTAAAGATTAACTACGGCGACGACGTGTTGGTGCTTCCTCGGCTGCTGCTTCAGCTTCAGGCTCACCATCCATAGACACCCACTCCAGTATTTCAAACACTGGTGTGTAGATACGACCATAAGACTTATGCTGATAGTGATCTTTCTTTAACTTCACGACCGGCACAGGCTTTGATTGATCTTTCTCAATCTGCTCAGCAATAGCAACGCCAAGTGCTTGGATCGCACGCTTACCGCCAACAGAGGTAACGGTGTAACGTGCTTCTAAGCCCTTGTCTTCACCTGACAGACATTTAATCATCATGCCAACTTGCTGCTCCCAACCTTTCTTAGCGTTAGGCGGCGCGCTTTCCAACTCTGGCAGCGGCTGAGTAACCGACACCATCTTTTCACCCAATACTTCACCATCACCCCATGCGATGAAACCATGCACGAACGAGAATGGATTAACTGCCCATGTCGATTCGTCATCGACTTCAGTCTGGTCAGCGCCATAAACCCAGTGACCTGTTTTATCCATCTTGATGATGGCAGTGCCTGCTGCGCCTACGTCCTGCTCAAGCGTGCGTAATGCGGTGGTGAGAGTTGATACGGATGGGAGGTTTGCTAATGCGAATGACATTGTAGTTTCCTTTATTGAAGTTTAGTTAATGCGGCTTTCAACTGAGAGCCGATTTGCAGCACCGCTGGACGTGGATCGGAATCCGGCGCCAACGTATTACCTGACGAGACGGATACAACCAACTCGCTAGGGAATTCTTTTTTGCCTACGATCTTTTCAATCTGCGCAGGCGATTTTAATTTTGCTTCTACAACATCGCTAATAGGCAGCGACATGTTGTTGACGAAATGCAGTGTAGCCTTTTCTTCATCAACCCACTGACGTGTGCCACGCTTAGCGACTAACTTAAAGCCTGGGACTGGTTGATCATTCTCTAACATGCGCTGCGCTAATGCACGCAAATCTTTCAAATAATCCTCAATCACACCGGCTTGCTGCAATTGTAATGCGATCTGCTCTTTAGGCAGGTCTGCTAACTGTACCTTTAACGCACGCTCAACGGCGCCGGTCATTTGTGGGCAGATAGGTTTAGCAGTACACCAACGGCAGTGGTCGCCTGATTGCATAGGCGGTGACGGCCATGTTGACAAGCGCACTGCATAAGCTAACTCTTGCTCAAACTGTTGGACACGTGCAGGCGTTGTAACCCAACGCTTGACCATCGGAGGCTGAACGATAATGCATTCTATTTCTTTGACGTCTTTAAATACCCATGCTACTTCAGCGGTACGCATGGCTGCGGCGGCGTAAAATAGCAACTGGGGATTTTCTTCGGCATCGACGACAACCCCATCACCGAACTTCCAGTCGAGTACCACAGCTCTGTCGCCAATACGGCCAAGTAAATCAGTAGAGCCAAACACGCCAGGTAAAAAATCACCGAATCCCACTCGGCTTTCAACAGCGTATTCCATGATTTGTTCAGGGTCGATAGCATTGAGGGCTTCGAGAGCGGGAACAATCTTCTCATCGTATAACTCCTGTGTCAGCACTTGCTCTTTGTAGGTGTCGCCAATGACATTGGTGTCGCCATCTAATATCTTGGCAATTGCGGTATGCAATAGCGTACCACGAGCGGCGTGTTCGCTTTCTAATTGTGGTGGCATCTTAGCAACAAGTGCAACTGATGCAGGGCAGTTGATGACGCGTTTGGCAGTTGACCCGCCGACGATAGTTGAATGTGACATTTACTCTCCTTTACTGTTTGAGCCTCAACTGTAACACGAAAATAATTGTTGTGCAAAAGTTTTTTAGGGTATATATTTGAGCCATGTTAGAAAAAGAAATTGAAAATCATTTTGTTTGGGCAGTCGAGCGCATGGGTGGTAAATCGTGGAAGTTCACATCCCCCGGGCGCAAAGGTGTGTCAGATCGCATAGCCTGTTTGCCTGATGGCAGTACATGGTTTGTCGAGCTAAAGCGCCCTAAAGGCGGTGTGCTGTCACCACTACAAGCGCAATTTCAAAGTGAAGTTGTTTGGTTAAAACAGAAATACGCATTACTACATACGAAGGAATTAATTGATGAGTGGGCTACAACTGCGGCCATATCAGGAAGAAGCGGCTGACTTCTTATACGAGCGCGATCGAGGCATGATTTTAGCCTCTGTCGGCGCCGGTAAGACTGCTATTACGCTAACCGCTATGGTTGCCATGATCAAAGACGGACACGCCAAACGCTTTTTAGTTTTAGCGCCTAAGCGTGTGTGCACTGACGTGTGGCCAATCGAAGCAAAGAAGTGGACAAGCTTGCGCTTGAGTGTAGCAGTCGGTACACCGGCGCAACGTGTAGCAGCACTGGCCACTGGCGATGTTGTAGCTACAAATTACGACAACATTGGTTGGTTAGCTGAACAAAAATTAGATTTTGATGCAATTGTGTTTGATGAATTGACCAAGCTAAAGAACCCATCTGGCGCACGCTTTAAAGCATTACTAAAAATTATTGAGCAATTCAAAATACGTTGGGGTTTGACTGGATCGTTTACCAGTAATGGTTTAGAGGATGTGTTTGGTCAGTGCAAGATCGTTGATCAGAATCTGCTTGGCCGTAGCAAAGGCGCATTCATGCAGCAATACTTTGTATTGATGAATAAAGATTTTGGTGAATGGGCGCCACGTCCTAATGCGCTGCCGCTAGTGATGGCTAAGATTAAACCGGCGACCTTTGTGTTGGAGTCTAAAGAATACAAAGACAAGTTGCCGCCATGTCATACGGTTGAGATGCGTTGTGCGATGGACATGACAAAGTACAACGAGATGAAAAAAGATTTTGTTGCTGAGTTTCCTGATGCAAAAGCAGTAGCAGCAAATGCAGGCGTAGTAACGGGTAAGTTGCAACAGATGTCAGCGGGATTTGTTTATGAGACAACCCGCGTTGCGTCTGAAGTGCCAGGTAAGTTTGTTACCACACAAAAACCTATCTGGATGTCTAACCATAAGTTTGATCTATTGGAGGAACTACTAGATGAAAATCAAAGAGCCAATACGATCTTGGTATACCAATATCAAGAAGAGGTGGCGGAACTTAAGCGACGCTATAAGAGATTGGCCACCCTCGATGACGTGGACGCAATCGCCAAATGGAATCGAGGCGAAACTGAACTTCTTGCCGTCCACCCTAAATCTGCAGGTCACGGACTCAACCTACAAACTGGCGGCTCGCGCATGGTATTTCTGTCATTGCCGTGGTCGCTGGAGTTATACGAGCAAACCGTGGGTCGTCTCCACCGAAGTGGGCAGATGCATGAAGTGTGGGTATACATCCTTATGGCGGAAAAGACGGTTGATGAAAAAATTTGGGCGGCGTTGCATAACAAGCGCGCCATTTCGGAAATAGCAATGGAGGAATTAAAATGGAAGTAGCTAAATTTATATACTTATTTGCAGGCTTGTTTTTTGGTATCTCGTTAACCTCAACAGCATGCGCTTTAACAATTCTTTATTTTTTTAAAGGCGATTAAATGAAACGACTGGAGTATTGGAGAGCTAAGTTACCGGCAGCGCGTGCAGAAGAACGCATACGGGAAAAAGAGCTAAACCAAATGGCGCGGGCATTTCAACGTGCAGTAGAGCAAGTATCTGAAATTGAACAAAGGATTGAAAATGAAAAAACTAAGCTGGCGCGCCCTGAATGAGCAGCTCCCCACGTTAACAGAGGAAGAGGTATTTGCCTTGTTAACTGCTGAGCGGTCAACTCATCGACGTGCTAATTATTTACAACGCCTACATCAACGCTATTGCGCTATGCGTGACAGCAGAGAAAGGATAGAAATATTAAAGGAAGCAGTAAGGCCGTGATTTTTACAGAAGAGCAAGTTAAAAAAATGAAACGCAAAAAGGTCGAAGTAAGACGTAAAGCAGAAGATAGGAGGGATGATGCTGAAAGACGGCAAACACATCAAAGAACCACCGCCCCAGATCGGGAAGTATTGGATAGCCCCAACGTGGATCGGCGATAAAACTTATGAGGAGCAATTTATGCAAACAGTATTACTTGAAAAAACTATGGAACCAACATGGAAAAAACTACTACTAAAACTACTACAGTCATGAAACACCACCGATTGTTAGACCACATATTAGTGGCCTATAAATTAAAAAGTGACCGGCAGTTAGCGCAACATCTAGGAATAGTACCGTCAACGGTGTGCAAGATACGGTCACGCGCATCTCCGTTAACGGCAGAAGTTATGCTGAAAATACACGACTATACAGGTATGTCAATTCAATCAATTAGGGAGCTTTCAAAATGAAAAAAATTATATTCTTATCTTTATTCTTAACCGCATGCTCAACTGTGCCTACCTACAACGAGCCAAAGTTAGTTGAGCAAGAAATGGTAATAGATAAAAAAATCCAGACGTTATCGCGCAACGAAGTGATTGTTGGCGTGCGCGAGTGCGAGACGAATGGACTCCGTGGTGTAATGGTCTACGGTAAACGTAAGATCAATGGATTCACCACGGACATCGTAGTTGACGTTACCTGCGCGCCTAAATGGAAAGACTAACTAAGATAGGTTGCGCGTTCGTCTTTGCGACGGTTTACAAGTCCTTTAAACTCTTTGCCGGACGCAAACCTATACAACATGAATGCATCCGCGGCACCGTCAAAATCGCCGCGGTTGTGTTTCATGCGCATGCTAGACTTTTGCAATGCGCCTAGCCCAGCATTGAACGAAAAAGAGCAGAGTGCGTCAAAGCGCCCTTGAGTAAGATTAGCGGGGCAAAGACGTAATACGCCTCGCTCAAACCTAAGTAAATCTGCTTGCAAAATACTATCGACTTCGTCATCCGACAAGGTTCGATCCCATTCTTTTGGGCAAGAGTAAAACCCTGTAGCTTTGGCATGTTTACGTTCCTCTAATGTCATGGCCATGTGTGCTGGCGGGGCTATTAAATGCCCCACGCCGGTGGTCCATAAAAGAACAACGTCAAGATACGGCTTCTTCCTGACGCCCTCATGGTGCCGTAGCATCTGCCTGGCTTTGTCGGACATTTTCATTTTTTACTAAACGCCTGAGTGCCAAACCAAAACGCAATAATGGATGCCAGAATTTGCATCTCATCAGCGTCAAACACTTCCTTAATTGCTTCCATGAATGGCACGCCAGTAGACCACGCCCACCAGATACTGGCCATATCAACGGCAATTAACAAACCTACAAACAGATATGTGACTACCGGACGAACTGATGCGCGAAGGTTAATTACCCATTGGGATGCACCTTGACCGATTGCTATGTCATGCGCGTACATCGCCTGACGTTCAGCAGAGGTGGCTTCGATCTGTAAATGCTGCGTATGAATTTCTTCGATGCGCTCTTGCGATTGCAGGCCAGCAGCCTGTAAGCGCAGTTGAGATTCAATCTGTAGTTGCGCTAATTCTAGTTCATGCTTCTTGTCAGACTTGTCCTGAAAGAAGTCTAGTAGCTTTGGCAGACCGCCCATCAAGAACGATACTGCGGTGGAGATTAGTGTCATCATTTTTTGCCTCTTTCTTCCATAAGTTTGATACGTACTTGTAGATCGTGAATGTCGTTGTAAATAGCTTCTTTAAGTTTATGTCTTTGCTCGGCAGATAATGGTGAATCCGTTGGAACACCTTGCGGCGTAATCAGTGCTGGCATCTGTCCTTCTATCTTTACTAAACGCTCATTAAAAGAACCAACTTGATTAAGCAGCCAGATGATTGCTGACACCAGCATAGGCACCAACGCTTTTAACAAGTCTTCCATTTTAAAGTTCATTGCGTCCCCTGATCAAACATCCATTTAATAAACCATGCAAACCCTGCGATGATTAGTGTAATTACGAAACCACCAACGCAGTTGTAGATTATGTTTAATGTCTTGGCTCTCGCCCTTTTCTTGCGCATCTTTTCCGCAACGATAGCTAAGCGTGCTTCTGTGGCGGCTTTACGCGCTGCTTCGGCTTTCTCTTCACGTTCTTTGCGTAAGCGGCTTAGACGATCCCAGAACTCGTCCCACATGCCTGATTCATCGAAATGATAAATCATAATGTGTTTGATCTGGGCGTAATATTGTTTGATCTCCCGATCCATCGCCATCATTTCCATGACGTACTCGGCGTCTGAGATTGGATCGGCGACTGGCTCACCGGCTGCGATGGCCATGTCTTGTGCTTTCTTTGCTTCTTCTAAGTTGTTGCGGCCAAGCTCGTATTTGCTTGCGGCTGTGAAAAACTTTTTTACCGGCGAAAGGGATTCGCCCAACTTCTTACCTGACTCGACGCATTCGTGGATGCTGTCGACAGCTTCTTTTGCCTCGTCGGCTGCGGATTTAATGCTATTGACTACTAGCTTTACGCCCTGTATTGCTAACCCTATTGTAATCGGGTCGATCATTATTTATCCTGTTTGGCCTCTAACCGATCAAATATTTTACCCAGCATATCTTTTATCTCACGCATGTCGTCTTTGTAGTCTTCACGCGACACATACATGTGCGGCATAGCACGCACGTCTACATCTAAACGGTCGATAGACTTGGACACGTTATTTAAAACCCACCCGCCTAAAAAGCCAGCTAACGCTACGGCTAGATTAAATAGTATCTGGTTGTCCATCAGGGTCTTCCCATTGACATGTCTCTTCGTTTAATACCCAACTATCGCTTGGCTTAGGTGGAATGAACGCATCCCGTACCGGATCATAGGTATACCCAATTCCTGCATAATTCTTACGAAATGGTCTGCCTTCTGGATGTTGCCCGCCGACCGTATTATATGACGTACGCTTACACAGCATCCCACGCAAATTGCCGTAGTGCTGTTCCCAATCAAAATTAACCTCATCCTTACCTGTTATTACCTCGGTAACAATGTAATTTTCATCTATAAACGCGTAATGTGCCATAGTTAATTAAATGTAACCGTACCGCTACCGGCGGTAAAGGTTGTTATTTTAAACCCGCCAGAAGTTATGGTCGATGCAGTTAAACCAACAAGAGATGCGGTTAGCGCCGACGAATATTTTAAAATCACCACGCCCGACCCCCCTGCGCCCGCCGCGCCTACGCTTGTGCCCGACCCACCGCCACCACCACCTAAATTGGCAGTGCCTGCGGTTGCATTAAGGCCACCTACTGAGCCATTGCCACCCCCGCCGGTGCCGCCGGTGCCTGCGGTTGGACCGCCAGTAAAGATACCCGCGCCGCCGCCGCCTGCATAAGTGACCGCTGAGCCGCTAATAGTTGAAGACGTGCCGTTGCCGCCGTTGCCGCCTTTGGACGCTGTACCTGTTTGTCCAACTGCGGAAGCACCGCCACCGCCGCCCCCGCCGAAGTTTGCGTTATTACCCGCATTAGAACCACCAGCATTACCTTGTGATGGGGTTGTGCTTGGTGTGTTACCCGCACCACCCGCATCTAAACCAGCTCGAACTCCGCCGCCCCCGCCGGAACCGCCTGCGGCACCTACCGACGTGCCGCTCGCAGCGCCGCCTCGGCCGCCGCCTGTAGAGGTGATGGTTGAGAATACTGAATCGCTACCGTTTGCATTAATTGCGCCGCCTGCGCCAACTGTTACGGTATACGCTGTTGCGGTAGAAAACGCAAAACTTGTACCTTCACGATAACCACCGGCACCCCCGCCACCACCTTGCGTGCCCCCGCCGCCACCACCGGCAACGACTAGGTAGTCAAGAAGGGCTATAGACCCGCTGCTAAAAAGCTGCCAAGCCGTGCCGTTATAAAACTCTGGCGCGCTTAGCGTAGTGTTGTAACCCATTTGACCGGCGCTAGGACTCGCAGGGCGACCCGCAGTCGTCCACGATGCGTTAGTAATACCTAGCGAGCCGTCAACTATTGCTGGCATTATTCGTACAAGATATTGATTGAACCAGCGTCAAAGGTGTCTGTGCCGCCTACTGTGGTAATACGAATACGGTCTAATACTCCAGATAAGGCAGAAGATACTCCTCCACCGCCGATAAACGTAGCAGTTCCGCCTGTTTGAGTTCCAGATATACTAAATACCCAAGTAGTTCCGCTTATTAAAACAAGTGTAGCAATTCCTGTTACAGCAGAAGCAGCGGTAGCGGCGCCCGTTAAAGGAAATCCAGTTGTTTGAGCTGTTGCAGTAGTTGGCGCGCCATTAACAGCATAACCCGATGTTGCCGCGTATCCAGATGTTGTGAATGAACCAGAGCCTATTTGAATTATTGGAATGTTTGTGCCGTTTGTACTAACATTGTTAAACATCACAGTAATGCGATCTACCCATGACGGAATGCCAGTAAAGTCGATAGACGTACCGCTTGTGGATGCTTGCGCAGTACCTAAAATTAAAGGCGCTAAGGTGCCAGTAGCAGCTACTAGTGTTTGCGTATTGGTGCCTGCTACAGCAGGAGCTACAAGAGTAATTGTGCCAGAGGTAGAACCTTCAACCGATACAGGTGGTGTGGTAATGCCAGTCGTGGCGTTAAGTACGATCGTCATATTATTCCTTTGGGTACTTAGCTTTAACTGCTTGGCAAGCTGCAATGTAAGCATCTATTTGCGCTTGATCGCCTTTTACAACGCCATCTAAATAATCACGATAATCTGGATATTCAGCAGCACGTTTTTCTGCATAGGTTAATTCATGTGTTGGACGTAAAGCTTCTGCTTCTGCGTCAGTTATTTCTACGCAACCACTTGGCAATAAATGTGCAAAAGACGCATTGTCAAGCCAATGCAATTCGTTATTTAAGTCTTTGTAATGTGGCATTTTTTATCCTTAACGAAGTTCAGCCCAAAAAGCGTAAATTGTTCCTGAAAATGAATAAGAACCACTAGGAGGCACAATTCCACAAACACCACCAGCAGTTACAGATGTTGTTGATGCTCCTTGAAAAACTTGTATTCCGTTTACAGTAAAAACTGCGCCGCCACTATTTTGACAGCCGACTGAAACAAAAATTGGTCTTCCTGTAGTATTGTAATAAGTAGTAGATGCTGCTCGGCTGCCTGTAACTGTCTGCCAAGTTTGGCTATAACCTAAAGAACTCATAGCAGTTAAAGCCTGACCACCTTGGCCTTGAATAGTTGATGGTGCTGTTGCCCATGCGCCTGCTGTAGCTTGTGTAGATTCGATATAGCCAATTACGCGGTATGCAACATTTGTTCTTGCAGTGGTCGAATAGACTACACTTGCAGATGTTGCCCCCGCACTAATTGCGGTTGTAGAAATAACGCCTGTCTCTGTTAAGTTTGTACCACCCGCAATGTTAACAACAGCTAATTCAATTGTGCCTGCGTTATTTAACGCTAAAACAATAATACGGGATTGAACAGCATTAACTGTTCCTAATGTCGCGCCAGAAGGCACAACTAAACTTGTTGGTGTTCCTGATGCAGTTGTAGTAGCGCCACTAGTAAGCGTAGCTGATCTAAAGCTTAATAATAATAAGCCGGTAGAAATAGTTAACGCACTAGCTGCAACAGACGCACTTAACGATTGAATTGGAAGCGCCATGTTTAAACTTAAATCCGTACCAATTACAATAGCATCCGAGCCACCTACTTGTATTGCGCCGCTGCCATCGGCATTTGCTTTAAGCCCCATTGTCATTTGATTCTCCTTGTTCAGCCGCCTCAGCATCATTTACTATCTTGGCAGCATCGTAAGCCGCTTGTTCTTCAGCCGTATATTCGACTTGAACTATCTCACCAGTTTGTACGTTAACGATTATTCTGTGTGTCATGATTTACTCATATAAAATGTTAATTGTTCCAGCATCGAATGTGTCTGTACCGCCAACCGTAGTAATGCGAACTCTATCTAATGCGCCACCAAGAGCTATAGTTCCAGCACTGTATTGGCACGATCCATTTCCGCTAATATTTCCTGATTGCGACCATGTATTACTTCCGATTAAAGCAATAGTCCAAACACCAGAAAATGTGACTGCTCCAGAAACACTATTTGTAAGCAAAAGACCAGTAGTTGCAGCAGTGGTAACACAAGTTGAAACATAGCCTGAAGTAGTAATTGACCCAGCACCAAGTTGAATTATAAATTGGTCATTAAAAGCTGTACTTCCATTATGGCTAACACCTGTAAACATCACCGTAATTCTTTTGGTTGTAGAAGGTAGTCCAGTAAATGTAATGCTTGTGCCAGAAGTCGATGCAACAGGAGTCGCAGATACTAAAGCTCCAGTAACACCACCAGTTGCAGTTAAAGTACCAACAACTGTTAAATTACCTGGGATTGATACAACTTGACTAGAGCTAATAGTCATTGCAGAAATACCTGCGCCGGAGCCAGTTTTAAAATCAAACGACCCTGTATTATCTGCTGAAAGCGATAAGCCATTCGTGGCGTTACCGGCAGTAATTACTGTTGCCATAATCTATCCTTAAATAATTACCCACCGTGAGCCGGTAGGTACAGTAATAATAATCGGCGCTGAAATGGTTGTACTTGATACGTTCTGCGATGCGCTAACGGTATAAGTACCTACGCCACCTGTTGCAGTCCCTAACGCCGTAATCGTTGTGCCAGCGGTTACACCTGTACCGTCAATAACAGAGCCTACTGCTAAGACGCCAGCAGTTACTGCGGTAATTGTTAATGTCGTGCCTGCAATACTACCTGTACCACCAAACGCGTCGCCTGTTGTTAGAGTACCTGTTGACATAGCATTTTTGCCAGCCGTGATTGTATAGCTAACAGTAATGATTTGATCATTTTCATATAGGATTGTAGTGCCGCCCCCACCGCCTCCGCCGCCTCCGCCGCCGATCGCACCCCACCCACTAGAGCCATAACCTTCAAATTGGTTTAGCGTTGTGTTGTAGCGGATCATGCCTTCAGATGGCACTTCTGGACGGTCAGACGTCGAACCGGAAGTTAGTTGCGTAAAGCTAAAGCCAGAGAAGGTTACATCCCCAGTAGCAGATAGATTAGTAAATGTGCCAGTGTTAGGCGCAACATCACCAATTGGAGGTGGTGAGCCGAACGACAGGTTATCCAATGGCACCACGATATTGTCGGTGGTGTATTGCGTGACATCATTAGAATCAGTGACAACAAACTTATAGGCGACGGTTGATTGCAGCCAAATGTTGGCCATACCGCGCGCGTCTAAGATGATTGGGTTAGTGTTAGCAGTAGCGCCTACTTGGTCAACATAAGTTGGAATTGGCGTTGTCGTGCCGCCTTGGTAGGTGTACACCTTACCTAACACTAACGGATTACCGTTGGCATCAAAAAACTGCTGCTTAGGGGTTGGAGTTAATGAAGCCATTTAATCATTCCTCAAATTGTTTTGGTTCTCAGGCGCTAATGCGTTATTTATCTGAACACCACCTAACGTGATAGGGCCACGAGCGCCTGCATATACCGCCCCTCCAACTGTCTTAAACGGATCGGCTAACTTTTGTCCTCTGGCTTCTCTTGCCAATGCTTTTTCCATTGCTGTTGCTGCGGCTTTTGGATCAAGCATTTCAGTAGCCATTTCAATTGCTAACTTTTGATTTATTTTACCTTGCAATCGGGTCAAAATAACATTTGCCACAGCGGTAACGCGAGACATAAAGTTTGGCAAACTAGCAGGCGCGGCGGGGAAAGTACGTCCAGACTTACCGCCTTCAGTTGCTTGCTTAGCAAACTCAGCTTCACGCGCTAAATCTTTGCGGATGTCTTCAACTATCTTAACTTGCTCAGGCTCTAATATTTGCTCAAGCTTATCAAAACGGCTTTGCCCAGTAGAACGTTTAATAGTTGTTGGCGCTTCTTTTACAGCAGCAGAAAATACGCCTGCACGCTCACCTACGGTTGTTTCAACCGCAGGCTTTAATTTGCCTTCAAGGAATTGACCGACTTGCATAATGTTAACCGGCTTACTAGCTTTGGCAAATTCTTCTTGCGCTGCACGATAGCCTGGCACTGAGTCAACAAGCATCTCACGCACATCGCGTAGTTCACCTTTAATAAACTTGCTGTCTTCTTTAGCCAGACGCATTTTAATGCCGTCAATTACTGAAGTTATTTGTTTAGCGTCGGTGCGTAGTTCGCCAGTTGCGCTGTCTACTAAGTCATTTCGTATTTGTTTAAGCTCACGCACTAATTGACGATTGCCAGGATTTTTAGATATTAAGTCATCTAACGTAGATGCTACTTTGCTAACGTCTGCTACGCCTGCGTCTGCTGCTTCATATAGCGGCTTAGATACTCTAGTACGTGCAGCTTCAGCAGCTTTTAACGCCGCTTCATCTTGCGCAATAGTACCTAGTGCTTTGCCTCGGGCAGCAACATTTGCTTGCCCACGTTCGTAGTATGCTGTTGGAAGTTGTTCTGATAGATCGCGTTGTAGTGCTGCGTATTTAGTTGCAGGCATTTGACCTGCTACTACAGTGCCTGCAATTGGGCGTACGTCTGCAACCATGTCGTCATAGTTACGCAAAGCATTAACGATGTCTTGCCCTCTACCTTCAGCAGCAGCAATTAAAGCGGTTTCTTTTGGCGCCAACATATTTCTAACCGCCCCAGTACCTTTAGCAACTAATTGAAAAGGCGCTGCACCTACTTTTACAACCGGCGTCACAGGGTTCGTATATGCTGCGGCTGTGCTTAATTTAGATGACGTGCCTACTAAACCTAATTTACCTGTCGCACTAGCGCCGCCTGTAAGCAACATAGATAGATCGCCTGCTGCACCAACTGGGTCGGTGTAAAGTGTATTGGCTAAAGCTTCTGCACTGCCGTATCTCTTTTTGTACTCGCCACCTACAGCGTTAGCTACTTCAATAGCTTTTTTATCTGCTTGCGCTAACGCTTCTGGCTCATTCCTGTGTACAAAATCAACTACTTCTTTAGGTAATATGTTTTGTACCGCGCCTGCAAGCGTATCTACCACAGCATTAGCAGTATCAATAGGATTTGTTACAGCTTGCACTATACCACCAAGCATTTTTTGGCCGCTTGGGATTACATTACTTAAAAAACCACCTACCGTACGTTCAGCAGGCATGCCTTCATTAGCATACACTTCAACAGCCGGCAAAGACTTTTCTTCCGCAACCGCCTCTTGATACGCTTTAGCTACAGTATCAAATTCAGGCGTACCTTTTTTGGTAGCGTTGTCTACAATCCACTGCGCGTATTGATCAGCGGTTGCCATTACTTTTTACCCCCACTAGGGTTAGCGTTAAGAATCGCATCCGCCGCGCTTCGTACAGCACTAGGCTTTGGTGCAACGCCATCTCTACTTGGAAGATTAACAGGCTCAGTGCTAATACCCGTTCCTTCTATTACAGATTTAGGTATTTTGTCTACGCGTTCTTTCCATCTATTCGCACTTGCAACAGCCGTCCTATATGATAAATCAGATAGTCTTTGCAAAGTTTTACTATCAAACGTAATGGTACCCGCGGTTGCTTTCTCTAAGAATTCTCTGTCGGTATTAGTAAAACCTTGTCCAGAGCCTAAATTAGAAGATTTAATATTCGCAAGTGTTTGACTAGCTAAAGAAGATATTAAAGTTTCGGTGTTAGCAATAGCTTCATTATCAGTACCTCCGGCAACTTTTAATGCTTTAGCCAACTGTAGTTTTATGTTAGCACCTGTTCCAGTAAACACTTGCCCGCTTTTTAGTATTTGCGAAATGCGATTAGCAGTTTCAGCTAATTGTGGCGCAGCGTCAGCAGCATCTTTTAACTTAATATCTGAGTCAGCTACTTTGCCCGCAAACTGTCCGCCATAAGCTTTTTCAGTGCTCAAAGACACATTAACATTAGTTCCTGGCGACTGTGTTGTGGCTTTTAATATTGCCGCATCGTATGTTTTACGGTTAGGGTCATTAGCAGGCAGCCTATCGCGTTCAGCAATAAGTTTACCCACATCAGTTTTAGGCGCGGTAAATTCCATAAATTTCTGCGTGCCCAATATTGATCTATTTATTAAATCTTCCATTGCTTTTGGTGACGCCGCCGCACGATTAATTTCCGCAAGTGAGTCTTCTTTTTTAACACCCATTTTAGTTAATAGAGGGCCTAATATTGGATCGTCATGAACACCATTATGTATAGCAAGGTATTTATCTGCTACATTTGGATCAGCAGGGTTAAGAGTTTGGTATATCTCTCTTGTTTGTTTTAATCTTTCTTGAACGGCTTTAGATTGTTTTTCTGATAAATCAAAAGGCTGCGCAGCTATTTCTCCTTTTAACTTATCACGCTTTAATTTTGCTTCGTCAAGTTCAGCCAGTTGTTTTTCAAATGCAGGTAGTTTAGCGCCAAATCCACCAGTAGCTAATTTTTGACGTAGCAAGTTTGTATCTAACCCGCCTTCAGACCTATACGCATCTTTATACGCTTGATTAAGCGCATTATTCATTTGCTGTTCTCTACCTCGTTCAGCTAATTGCAACGCGCCAAGCACGTTCTGCTGTTCCGCATTTCGCATTTGCGCGGCGCGTGCATTTTGCACGTCGGGCGACTCAATTTGAGCAGGGCGAAAGCCCATTAAAATACTTGTGTCTGCTGGCATATTTAGTACCTTGAATAGTCAGATGATGCGTTATTGACGCCGTACGTATCCATTATTCGATTAAATCTAGCGTCTTGCCTTTCTTGTGCTTGCTTATTACTGTAATAATTAGCTGCTGAACCTAACGCGCCTGATAAAGCATTAGCAGTCCCCATGTAGCCTGATGCGCGGATATTACCTGCATTCATTGCGTTTTCGCCTAATGCATTACCTAAATTACCCGCAACATTAGTTAAAGTATTGGCAGACGTTTGTGCTTGCCCTGCCAAGCTTTGCAATGGGTTTAAACGTGCTTGACGTTCAGCTTGGTAACGATTAAATGCATTTTGATATTCGCCAGATGCGTAGTTTTGACCAAACTCAGTAACGCCGCGCATTTGATTACCACCAAGTAATCCGCCACGCGCAGCAGCACTTCGATCCAACGCTTTAACGCCCTCACTTAATCTGAAAGCATAGCCTGGGTCTTTGTACATATCTTGGCCGGTAAACGACCGTGCTAATGCGCCGTAGTCTTTTGCGCCAGTATCGCCGCTAAGGCCAAGCAAATTCATTAACTCATTTTGACCTTTTAACCCAGCTTGACGAAACGGCTCTTGCAGTTCAGTTTGTTTCTCAAATATTTCTTTCTGAACGCGTGCTTGTTCGGCAGATGCAGCAAGTTGCGCATCCGCTGCGTTACCCGACGCATTTGCACCTATTAATGCGCTACCTATCGTTGCGCCTGCGACCCAAAAAGTCATATTGTCACCTCTAAAGGTTTAACTTTATTTCCAATAACGTACATGTCGTTAATATCCTCTTCAACTAACTCTGTTTCAGCTTCTTCTACTGTTGTAGATTCAACGCGGTGAAAGGTCATGCATAGCGCATCAGTTTCCGCGTACACTGCCCGCTTAGTGCCTGGCTTACTACATAACAGGTGTGGGCCTGTAATTGATTGCACACCTTCGTCTGTCGTAATTGCTACCGTGCCAGATACAATTAAATAAAAATGTTCTTTTTTATGGACTTTGCCAACAACTAATACGCCTGCTTCACGCCATACTTCGCGGCAATACATGCCGCCATGAAATGTATGCTTGGTAATCGGTTCGTATTGCGGCATTTTAGATAGCTCCGTCTGCAACGCAGCTACCCGTTCTCGCATAACGTCTGCCGTAATAACTTCACTCATATAGTTACCCATCTTGCGCCGCTAGAAACAGTTACTGCAAATCCAGACGCTACCGTAATCGGGCCACCTGAAATTGCTGTGCTACCGGCTGGAATTGTGTAATTTGATGATACCGTTTGACTATTGACAAATAAACCATTACTCGCTACCACTTCAGGAGATGTTAACTCTCCTGTGCTAGGTTTGTACAGCAATTTTGTGTTGCCAGTGTAAATTGTAGTTAAAGAACCTGACGTTGCAGCAGCAAAAGTTGGGTACAGATTTGTAGCTGTTGTTGTGTCATTTGTAATCGTTGCGCCCGAACCGCTAGACGCCGCCCATTTAATGCCCGTCGCAGTTGTAGAATCCGCTGTTAATACAAACGTATCTGTACCCACGGCTTGGCGGACATTGTCCGTACCATTGCTGACAATCAGATCGCCTTTTGTAGTAGCTGGCGACAACGCGTCAAATGCTGCGACTGCGGTAGTTTGCCCAGTTCCGCCATTAGCTATTGCTACTGTGCCAGTTACATTACCGGCGCTACCAGAAATATTACCTGTAATCTTAGAGCCTGCCAACGACGTGACCCAAGTTGGGTCAGCATAGCTGCCAGTTGTATACACGCCATTTGTTACCGTACCCGCATTGCCTGTCGTATCAACATTAATTGGTGACGGTAAACTTAGTGTTACGCCCCCTGTACTAGCGGAAACCGTTACTTGACTAGCCGTGCCAGTTAACGAGGTAACGCCTGAATTATTAATCGTAATCGCCGCCGAGCCGTTGTAAGTTGTACCAACGCTATACGAAATACCTGTGCCCGCCGTTAATGAGTTAGCAACGCTGCCCGCTTGGCCAGTTGTGTTTTGGTTAAGCGTTGGAATATCCGCCGCTACAACAGCGCGGAATGTCGGCACCCCTGCTGTGCCATTTGGTGCTGCAAGGAAAAAGTTAGCGGTCTTACTAGCGTACGGGTTTTGCGTATCGCCATAACCAGACGCCAAACTAATGTTTGGTGTAGCGCCGCCAGATGATACGACTGGCGATGTGCCAGTTACCGATGTAACCGCACCAGCATTAGTTGCATTGATAGTGATTGATCCGCCGCCATTAGTAATGCTAATGCCAGTACCTGCGGTAAGCGTAGATTTGGTAAGCGTGTTGCCAGTGCTATTACCAATCAATAACTGACCATCGGTGTAACTAGTTTGGCCTGTGCCGCCATTTAATACCCCAACAACACCAGTTACATTATCGGCAGTGCCGGTAGTGTTGACATTAATTGTAGCGGGTAAACTTAAAGTAACCGCACCCGTACTAGCCGACACGTTAACTTGACTAGCTGTACCCGTCAAAGAGGTAACGCCAGTGTTATTGATAGTTACCGCAGCCGAGCCGTTATATGATGTGCCGCTTAAGCCTGTGCCAATCGTTAAGGCATTAGCTAAGCTGCCAACACCTGTGACTGATGCAGGCGTGACGTTTTTCCAATAGCCTAATGTGCTGTCGTATTGGATTAAATTGTTGTTAACAAGGGTAGAAAATTGTACGTTTGAGTCGGTGCCGCCCAGTACAGAGCCTGGACGCAAAAGAACTTGGAAAGACCCAGAGCCGCCTAATCCTGCGGTAATAATGATGCCAACCTGCACTTTAATGCCTGGCGCGCTAGGCTCCACATTAGTCGGGTTGCCAGTGACGGGGTTGTACCAAATTACATCGTCATCTGCCCACGTTTCACCGTACGCTGCACCGTTGGTCGTAATGCCACGAACTACACCAAAGTTAGTAACCCGCCCAAAACCGTTTAATGCAATATCTTCTGTAGCAACACCAACAATAGCGTTTATATCGGTGATGTTTGCAATCGTAGGCGCAAACGTAACTGTACCGCTAGACCCCACCGTGCCGGTGTGGTAAACAATTTGAAGAGGTGAATCACTAATAGCTGCGCTTGCTTTACCGTAGACAAATAACTCTTCGCCAACTTGCTGGGTAATGTTGCCACCACCCATGCCCATATTCCAATTGCCGGAAGTTTGGTCATACCACATCCGGCCAGCAGCTAAAGTTGTGCCGGAACCATTACCCATTTGAATATAGGTTGGGCTAGCAATGCTGCCCGTAATACCTGATAAAGATGTGATGTCCGAGTTAGCGCCTGAAGCCGCTGCACCTAAGTTTGTACGAGCATCCGCCGCTGTAGTAGCACCTGTGCCACCGTTAGCTATTGCAACCACGCCGCTAACATTACTGGCGGAGCCGGTAACATTAATATTCCAAGTGCCAGACGCTCCTGTACCTGTAAGGCTTGGCACGCCTAAATTTGTACGAGCGTTTGCTGCTGTAGCGGCGCCTGTGCCGCCGTTAGCGACGTTTACCGTGCCGTTGAGGGTTATAGTGCCATTAGTTGTGATCGGGCCGCCAGAGGTCGTTAAACCTGTTGTACCACCTGATACATTGACTGAGGTGACTGTGCCGGTACCATTACCACCACCACCGCCTTCATTAACTTTGTTTAGTAAGTTAAGAAAAAAGCGATACCAGTCCCTTGACACAACGCCATTGGTTGAAATGGCTGATTGGTTCTTAGGTAGTTGGGGTAGATTATCTGAATTAGCCATTAGTGCCGGTCAAAACTAATTCGGCACCCGTAATCGCTAACTTAACTGGATCGGTGCCAGACACTTCATACACTCGGTCACGCAGCTTTTCTGTCATGCCCAATCGACGCCAAAATGCACGATAGCCGTACGAGCCTATTTTGCCCATGCCAGTCCAATGCTCGTTTGACCATGTGTGGCCGCCATCATCAGACCAACGCAGCATAACTTGAGGGTCTTTACCTTGACCACTATTTACACCCACGCCGGTTTCGCAATTAAGCTGCAAAGTGTGTTGAGCGGTACGCTTATAGTTGTTTGTGCCTGTAGGTAGTGCGCGCCATGACCGTAACCATTTCTGTGGAAAGTCGCCATCAGAAAATTGATCTAAATCATACGCGTAGATATTGCCGTTTTGAAAGTCGCCAACTACTACTTCGTTGTTAAAAAACATTTGGCAGTTCGCACGGTGGCGGATAAATTGACCATTAGCAAACCCCGCACGCTCATGCCATGCGCCTGTAGCTACATCAAACACCCAAGTTTTTTGAGCGGTTGGAAACGTCAATACATAGAATGAATGACCGTCTTGCTGATAAGTAAACGCAATTGCGTCAGAAATTGTGCCATAGCTTTGAATAGCAAATTCAACCGCATGGGTAGATATGCGTTGCCCCGCATAGCCATTGGCTCTAAACACAATACCTTGGCCACGCGCATCCGCGCCTAACCAATATATTGAGTTATCCATTCTGGCTACAGAAAATGTTGCAGCGCAACCATATTCATTAACTGCACCTTGAATACGAGCTAATGGGAATGGAGTAGTCGCTGCGTTATACCAGACTTCAACAGACTGAGTACCAAACAACCAAACTTCGCGGTGGTCAACAAATAGTGACACCAGATTGTCCGGCATACCTTCAGCACTGGCAAAACTTAATGGATCAATCTGTGTGCCATCAAGCAGTTCAGACGTCCAAAATTTTTGTGAGTTAGGCTCTTGGAATATAAAATACCCATCAAGATAACCAACTGTTACCGCACCAGGAAAGTCTTCATCCTCAATTTCAGCAAGCTCTTCCGAAGCAGCATCGTAGATATAGCCTTTAGGATTGGCTGCAATAAATAACTGCGTGCCGTTATCCACCATTGACACTGGGCCAGTGCCTGATATGCCACCTATTTGCGTAGATGACCAATCTGAATTAATTCTATAAAGTCTGCTACCCGATACAGCATACGCATAGTTACCATATTGCCACAGTCCACGAATAGGACCTGTGCCAACTTTGGATAGCTTACGCAACCCAGGCGCGCGGTTAAGGTAAGCAGGCTCATTACCGTCCGGTGCCGGTATCGTCTCAGGATACATGTTGATCATACGGGCATCCGCAGCATTGACGCTGCGGGCGACGTACGACTGGCCAAGGATTGGCGTCTTCATAAATTAATAGTTACCGGCGTAGATGTTGAAACGCTGACGGCTTGCCACGATCGAGTAAGGCATCGACATAACATCATCAGGATTATTGATGCGTTTCAGATTACGCTTAGACGTCATCGCAATACGTTGTACAGTCTGTGGTGGCTCAACACCAAACTCAGCAGCAATTTCGCACGCTAAGTTGTACTTGAATGCACGCAAATAGCCTGGCGGGAAGAATAGTTCTGTGTTTAACGTAGCCGGATTATCCAACTCTTGAACGGATATAAAATGCCATTCCAACAAACGCGTAGGTTTTGGATAAATAGTTAGTTGAACATTGGGGTAAGTCATGTTTACAAACATAACTTGCGGATAAGTAGACGTTACTGTCTTAACCGCAATACCGTTGTATTGCTGTTGATTAATCAGCTTAATACCAAACGACACATTTGTTTGTGGGTCGCGGAAATAAGTTGCATCGTCAATCAAAACTGGACGCAAGCCAACAAAGTCGCCCGTAGGTCCAAGATCGCGAGTGATTTCATCCGGCGGCCACATAAATACTTGGTCTTGTGTACAAAACACTGTCAGACGTTCAGTATTCCATGAATCAACCATCTGATTCATAGCTGTCAATGCATCTTGAGCCGTTTGTGCGGATGGGTCTTCGCCTTCAGCCAGTTGGCCTATTAATCGAAGCGCGGCTTTTATCTGGTCGAAAGCTGTTGCCATACTAGGCTCCTATTGCGGGTTCTTTTCGTCTGCGCTTTTGAACTTCCAGAACATTTACTGGAACCACCTCTTCGGGAGCCGAGGGCGTGTCGTGAGTATACCTCACCCAACCGTTTTCTTCATCTGCAACAGCTTCTAATTCCATTGTCGCTACTTTAGTGCCGTGCACATCGTGCCGTAAGTATATGTTCATAGTTTAGATGGGGGCCGAAGCCCCCAATATTTTTAGCCAATACGCCAGTTAGTACCGTCGCAAAATACTGGGACGACATTTGAACCGCCAGCAGCAACGACAGCGCCGATGCCTGCGGTTAACGCCGCGTTAGAATTTGTGACAACTGAACGTGTGCCAAGTAATGCAGCAGAAGCGGCAGGTAACTGCGCTACTGTGTATGCTTGAAACTGAACGTCGTCAAACAACGGATCAGCAAAAGCAACACCTATGGCTTTAGTATTTGACATAATTTTTCCTTTAAAAACGGGGGCCGAAGCCCCCATCAGATTTAGCCAGCTACGCGATAGAAAACAAAAGTGTTTTCAGCAGTTTTACGAACACGCCATGTAGCGGATGTGTTTGCAGAAACCGCAGCTACGCCAACAATAGTACAGCCAGTGTTAGCTGTTACTGTTGCAGCGTTAGTGCCACCGATATTGATGATTGAAAAATCAAACGAGCTATTAACTTTCATGCTGCTAAAAGCATTCTCTATGTCAGTGCCTAAAGGTACTGTCAAAGCTGCTGCTGCACCATTGTAAGTAATAATTTCGGTTGCTAATTCAGCGGGGGTTAAAGTTGCTGCTGCGGTTTTAGCCGTAGGAGCTACTTGGGTGCCCATAATAATTTCGTTTAAATTGCCAGCGCCTACTTGATAGCCGCCTGAACCATTTGGAAGTGCCATGATATTTTCCTTAAAAAAGTTTTAAAAAGAGGGCCGAAGCCCTCCTTCAGCTTAGCCCCAGAGACGGACGCCCATTTGTGGACGAATTGTGCTGTAACCGTATAGAACGTCAATACGGCAAGGCATACGATCGTTGTTGATATCGTATTGACGAACAATACGCATCGACACGCCGTTATGAACTTGGCGAGAAGCCATGTCCACACCTTGTGGCATTAACAAGTCAGCGGTAGCAAACGTGATCGCATCTTTGTGATAGACCAAGTTCTGTGCGTACTGGGTTGAAGCTGCACCAATAAAGGTAACTGCTGCATTGTCGGCTGGGAAGGAGCTGATGGTTGCCAAAGCTTGATCAGCAGTGTACATAGCTGGGGAAATAGCTACGTTTGTCCAAGCACCGCTAGAAGCCGTAGCAGTAGAAGTTACAACAAACTGTTGCAATGCGCCTGTTGACTCACGAGTTTGTGGGTTAACGGCAAATACACCAGCGATAGTAAATACGTCGCCAACTGCGATTGTAGCTGCACCAGTGCCGCCATCGAGGTTGATGGTTGTTTGACCTTGGGTAGTAACAGCGCCGTTTACCAAAATGGTGTCGGCAGTTGAACGTGTACCAGTGGTGTGTTGCTTGATTGACTGAGACATATTGACTTCGTCGAAGCCCAATACGCCAGTGCCCATCATGCCGTTCTTGAATTGCTTGCTGATTGTATCTGTTGGGTTAAACAGACCTTTCATGCCTTCAACCAGACCAGCGTTAGCTGCTGGGTTAACAGTTGCGTAACGTGGTGACATTACGGCTGCTGCTTCGTTTAGCTTTTGTTGCGCTTGCAACAGAACTAAAGAAGTTGAAGGTGTTGTGCCTGGTGTACCAACTGATGCATAGATGTTCTTGTATGCATTAGCTACGTCAGCGTCGATAGAAGAAGCCAACTGGGAGATACGTGGTTTCAATACACGCTCTGCAAAGTCATCTAACTGCATGGTCAATTCAGCAGAAGTGAAGTTAATACCGATGTGCTTTTGATTAGCTACGGTCAGAGTTGTGAATTGTTCGTTGTCGTCCTGAGTTTGCAGGGCAGCGCCGTCGGTTACTAAAGCACGATCCGGTAAACGAATACGCAGTGTAGAACCAATTTTTGCGCCTTCAACAGCGAAAGAGTCGTCATATTGACGGTTTACGTTACGGGTGAGTACCAAGTTGTTCTCGAGGATTTCGAGAGCTTTTCTGGTAATCATGTCGATGGTTAGAATCGAATTTGCCATGATAGTTCCTAAAAAAGAAGTTAATGTTTGCGTTGAGCTTCCCACTTCCTAATTTGACGCTGACGCTCCGCTTCAATCCACTCTGATGTACTCATACTCTTTGTAGAGCGAGGATCAGTTGTGTCATAAGACGGCGCTCCAGTGCCGCGACCTGATATAGGCGCAATAGGCGGTGGTGCGCTAGTTGTTTTCTTTAAGACTGGTTCTGAAGCTAATTTGGCTTCTAATTTACCAATCTCTTTAGCCTGCGAGTATGGCGTTAGCTTAGAAATACGATCAGCTTCGCGTGGATTTGACCCTAAGTAATAAGCTAGGTCTGGTCCAACATCCGACATCTGGATTGTTTCCGCCATCACAGCCGTAATTGGAAGCTTAGGGTTGTATGCAACTTGTTCGAAGTCTTCATACTTTGACCTAGCGTCTTCTTCACGATCGTGGTAAGCCTCTACCAAGTCCATTCGCTGTCTTTCAGCTTCACGTTTTGCCAATAATTCTTCTGCTTTACGCTCAGCCAATGCTTCAGCATATGCGTCAACAGATTCGAATTGATCGACAGGCGGAAGTTCAGACACCGGCGGTGCTTTGCGCGACTGTTCTCTTTCCCACTTGCGTTGCTCTCTTGCAAGCCGTTTTCCAACGATTGCATCTAACTCTTCTTGTGTGAAGGTTTTAGATTGCTGTTCGTTAGGTTGTTCGGTTTCCGGCGCAATTATTTCGGTTTCAGGGGCAGCCGTTGCTACCTGTTCCGACGCGGGTTCTGCCGCTACTTCGTTTTGAATCTCATCTGACATCTTTGATTCCTAAAGAATCCTCGGTGAACCTCACCGATAAGGTTATTCCCAAATAACTGTTGCCGTAACTGTACCACCGATTACTACATAAATGCCATCTTTTGCATATGCGCCATCTAAAGGCAGCAAATACGAAGTGGCAGCAGCAGGGGTAAAGGTACCTAAAATTATTCTAGTGGTTGTTGCTGCGGCTGAATCATAAACCGTAATTGTTGGGGTGCTAGAAGCTGCGCTGACAAAAATACCTTTCAGCTTACCTGCCATTGGTTTAATGTTGGCCGAAGCCGTTATATATGCGTAATTTGCCATGATTAGCCCTATGCTAAATATTTAAGTTTGTATAGCGTTGACATATACAAACCTTCGATCTCGTCGATGATATTGTGCAATGCCGTGCATTCTTTTTCAACCACATCATAACGAACTTTGTGGATTTCTTCGAGTTGGTCTTCTAAAAATTCAATAATATTGCCAGTTTTTTTGGCAGACATCAAAGTTATTGGACCAACCAAACCATATTTACCCTGATACGCCTCGGTAAATTTATCCGCAAAATCTACAATCTCGTCATAAAACGTGTTTAAAGCCATGTGCTTTGAAAAGCTGCGCGTGTTCAAATGCACGCTGTGTGCAACGTCCCTAGCTAAAAAGAACATTCCTATAAAATCTGCTGGCTTCATTGTGGCATTCCTTGTTCTGGTGGTGGCATCATCTGCTCTTCAGGCATCATCTGCTCTGGCGGGGGCTGCATCATCTGTTCGCCCATCTCCATTGACATATTTTCTTCACGACTTGGCATTTCAGCCATCAAATTGTTTGATTCCATTGCAGCAGCAACCACACCCATTGCAATATCTTGAATTTGCTGCTCAGTCATGCCCGCTTGAACCGCAGAAATACGCTTAGTTTCTGCATCAAACGCCTTGATTTGAGCTTCAAATTCTTTACGTTCCATGTCCTGAACTTCAATCGATTTGCCGACATTTTGCATCATTTCATGCAACTGGTTCAACTCTTGAGCCATTGCTTCCATCTGTTGCTTAGCTTGCTGCATCTCTGGCGATTCGTCAGAGTCAGCCATAATCTTAGGATCAATGATTTTAGCAAAACGCTTAGCCATTTCCTGCGCGCCTGGCCAATCCATGTTCTTGATAAACAAGTCGCCAGCAACTGACCACAACTGTGGGTTGCTTTGCAGAATCATGCCCATTGCATCCAGTGCTTCCTGACGCTTGGTCATGTAGCTCGGACCCGTAGTCACAACAACGTCGTACTTACCAACCGATGGGTTGTAAATCTTGTCGATCTCGATGCCTTGGTTATCAACAATTTTCTTAACTGGTTCTGGCTGAGTCGGGTCAATTTTGACCATATCTGTCTCACCGTCCATGCCAATAATACGAGCGACGCGTTGTGTGTCGTAAATCTTTGGAATGATGTCAACTAACTGACGTGTGACGTGACGAATAGCGCGTGCCAGATTGTCCACGTAATGATAAGTGCCAGTATCAGACTGACGCTCTCTTGCCATGATAGCTTTGCCGGAACGCTCATTAGATGTTTGACCCAAGCTAGTATCATATTGACCAGTCGTCGATTTAATATCATCCGATGCCCCCATCTTGGCCTGAATCAGACCAGTTTGTGGCAGTGGGGGCGCTGCGCGCTGCGGTAATGGAAGCACTGCACCATTTCCGTCAGTTACATCAGGATTTACCTCTAAATAAGGCCAATTCTGCGTGTTTGCAGTCTTCCACTGCATTTCGTAGCCTTCAAACTGGCCACCGTAGCCAATAAATGGCGCTTTTGGCGCCAATGCAAGCATTTCTGCCTCTTGCGACACCCAATAGTTGTACATTCTTTGGGCATCTTTGGCATTTCTGACCAATCCAGAGATGTAAATACGACCGTCAACTTGGAATTCGTTACCAACTACGCGTACAACAGGGATAAATTTACCCACCCAGTCGCGTTGCTCTAACATTTCATACCCGTTTGTCTTGCACCACTTCACACGTTGCGCATCTACTTCACGAGTACGCAAGGGTTTTACGCCCATTTCCTTTAGCTGCTTAGCTTCCGGTGAGCCTTCAAACGCTGTGATGTTGCCAGGGTATAAATGTAATGTTGCCTTGTCGTATTCGACGTAGTAATACTCAGCAATACGAACTGTGTCTTCATTAATCCAAACATTAATGCTTTGATCGCCCACGCCTAATGACTGCAAGCTAGAGATCGGTGTGCCGTCTGGGAACATGCGCTCATAGTCTGCGCGCAATATGTCTTCAGTTACAAAACACCATTTTGCATCCGAGCCGCATGGGTCTTGGATGGTTGGGTCCATGTATACAGAGAAGGAATTACGTACACGCATGATCTTGATGTCTTGATCAAACGAGTTGTCGTCACAGTATTCCGTAATGATACGGATGTAGCCTTCGCCGTAACTTACTTGGTTTTCGCAGGCGGTGTCGTAGGCGACGTCGGCATCAGATATGTACTCGATGTGGCGAACCATGCCGTTATATATTTCTGCGACTTCTGGGTCTGCATTGTCGTCGGCAGGAATAACTTTGCCGCTCGGACGGTTTTGTCTTTGGTCGTTGGTGACTTGTCGGACATGCTGAGGCAGTTTATTGATTGTCAAACATGGGCGTGCATTAATCGTTTGACCTTGCACTGCACCACGGGTAGCTAATACATCTGATGGCCACTGCCAGCGATTATCTGGTGAGCCTGCGTAAAATTTTAAATCGTCTAATTCATCGGAGCGGCTGTCAGACAGTGCAGAGATCGCCATTTGCAGGCGGTTACGCATCGTCGCTAATACGTCTGACTCGCTTTTGCTGACATCAGTCGGCTGTGGATTACCACCCACATTCGCAACTTTTGCCGCCGTATTGATGCCAGTATAGTCCATTACTTTTTGCCTTTTGCAGGTTTTGATGCCGCGCGTTTGGTTGCGTAGGCTATTGCCACCGCTTGTTTAACCGGTTTGCCCGATTTTACCTCAGCCTTGACATTTTCACGAAATGCTTTTTCAGATTTTGATTTAATTAGCGGCATTATTTACCTTTCTTAGCAGTCTTAGCAGACTCTTTAAAATCCTTCTTGGTCGGCGCGCCTGGTGTGCCTGGCTTTCTCATCTTCTCGTTAGAGCCTGCTTTGATGCGTTCGCGTTTAGCATGAATGTTTGCGTAAAGACCGTTTTTCATTAGCATTTCCACCTTTTCAAAGATGCCTTGGCGCGGGTTGCATCGCCTTTAGCGTTTTTCACCACGCCTTCCATACGGGCGCAGAATGATTTCTTTCTGCCTTCGTCTGCTTTAGTCTTAGGGCTTGGCGCAGGCGCTTTCAAGTTAGACCCTGTTGCGGCGTTATACTTCTCACGTCCTTTGGCGGTTAGCCCCGCACCTTTAGACACCGGCAACTTCTCGCCTCTACCTACGCTTAACGACACACCTTTTTTTGTCGCCATCTTAGCTCCCCATCCAGCCGGTCGAGGCTGTTTGCTGTTGATATGAACGCGGTGCATTTCTGGCGCCGCGATCATAACTAGATTCTCTGTGTGCTACAGGAAACGCAAAGGTCACTGCTAATGCATCCGCCGCATCTGGTGAGGCTAAACCGCGTGACTTCATTTCCTTCTTGCCTTCTAAATAAATCGTCCCTGACGAGTCCGGCTTTTTCATCGGTCCAGTCAAATCAGCTTTTAGCTGTCGATCGTTCGGTATACTGGCAGTCTTCAACCAATCCCGCATCGCACCCCACATCTCTGCGCGCTTGTTTCCCCACATGACAGGCTTGCTTGATTTCCAACCAAAGTTAACCCCACGCACTTTGTATCGCTGTTCTTTTAATCTGTCAAGTATCCCGTAGCCTAGACCACCTTCGTCGATCACTGTCAGTGCTGGCCGGTACTCTTCAATCGCATCAATCACTCGACCGACGGTTGTCATTGTGTCTTCGCCGTGAAAGCGTTTGATTGCCACCAAGTCTCGACCTTGCCTGACGACTATTACGGTCGAGTCCGCGCCGCCTCGAGCTGGGTCAACGCCGAGAATAATTGGCGCCGTCGCATCCTTGTATTTCTCCCGACTGCCGGCATCGTCGACAAGACGTGCACCAATAAACTGATCTTCGCCAGCCGTTGGGAATTCACCGTAGACCTCAACCCTAGCCTGTGGCGAATCCTCGCCATATTCCGCAATGATCTGCTCATATACCTGTTTGTCCGTATCTTCTACTGTGCGTGAGTCAATATTGCGCGTATTCCAAAAGTTACGTTTGGCGTGGAAACACTCATAAAAGTACCCTTGGTTTCGACGCGGGTTGGAGAACGCAAACCAATATCTATCTAAAATCGGTTCGGTAAAAAAGCCCGCACCAACCGACCAGATCGGGTCTGGAATACCGGACGCCTCATCAAAGATCAACATCATCCCGTCGTGGTTGTGCACACCGGCGTAACTGTCTGGATTTTCTTCCGACCAGAGTTTACCTTCCGCCGCCCAGTAACGCGTACCCTTCTTCAAGTCCCGCTCAACCAACTCCGTGATCCACTTGGCTGGAACCAACTTAGTCGCCGATATTTCCCACCAGTGATTATTAATAATCATCGCCTGCCATTTGGTCAACTCACCCCAAGTGACTGATCTAAGCTGCGCTTCACTGTTGGCCGACACAATGACTGACGACCCGATGCGGGTTGTCAACATCCACAGGATTAGCCAACTAACCAAAGCGGATTTGCCGATACCACGACCAGACGCAATCGCCAGACGCAGTGCTTCCATGTCTAACTGGCCTCGGTTTTCTTTGATGTGATTGGCGATTGAGCGCAGCGTTTGCCGTTGCCAAGTGCGAGGGCCTTTGAAGTGAGCTAAGGGCGTGTTGGGTTTGCCCCAAGGAAAGGCGAACAACACAAACGCTTCTGGATCATCCGCAACTTGCGGCGCCCAGAGTTGCGCCATTAGTAGTTGCTCACCTTCTGAATCATATATCGGCAGTTGTGCCATGCGTCGCTTTGGTTGGTAATAATGTAGGAGACTGCTCAGTGATCAGCCCGTCAATGACGCGCTGACAGTGAACGCGAAGCGTCTGCGTTCTTGCGTGACGCAGCCCGTAACGGCGACGCCAAGGCAGCGTTAGCTATTCTCCAGCACGCTCATGGCTGGACGGCCAAGCAGGAAATCAGCATCGACGTTTATCAGAAGATC
>Ga0247723_1000220_pt1 | contig 37169 bp, 38 predicted proteins | sample MSEWelMarce5H_FC_FD_189079 | JGI IMG/M metagenome (GOLD analysis project Ga0247723, IMG submission 189079) | Subsurface sediment microbial communities from gas well in West Virginia, United States - MSEEL Well Study Marcellus 5H_FC | ecosystem: Environmental > Terrestrial > Deep subsurface >... | reverse complement strand
GGTTGAAGAAGAACAGCAGAGGCAGATACACGCGAGCAGTCGAGTTGGTCACTGCCAGGGCGGAGGCCGAGGTCATCTTGCCGTAGGCAATCTTGTCGGACTCACCCAGGAAGGTCTCGGCGTACAGACGGAACCAGGTCTGGTAGTGCTTGTCGATGCGCTGGCCACCGATGGTCAGCTCAACGGCGGCGATCGCGCGCTCGGCGATCCAGCACGTGTCAGTCGTGTTGTTGTTCGACGTCAGGTTGGAGAAGGTTGGGGTAATTGGCGTCAGAGCAACGTACATGTTGCCGACCAGGTCGCCGTTGCGGGCGATGGTCACGGACACACGGCCGCTGTTGCCAGCGGAGCCGTTCACCGTCTGCTGAATGTTCTCCATCGCGAAGTTAGTGTGGCGCTTGTACACCGCCTGGAAAAAGGTCACCTTGGGCTGACCGGTAAGATAGACATCCTGAGCACCGTAAGCAACCAGCTGCATAAGACCACCCGCCATTTTGATATACCCCAAGAAAAAAAATTGGCCAGGTCGCGCTCACGCAGGCCATTCATTTTCTGGTTCAAAATTATATGTCTGCCCGCCACGCCGCCACCAATGAGCCCGATATTCCCGAGGACGAGGAGCTGGATCTGGACGACGATGAGATGGAGGATGGTGCCGATATGATGGATCTCCTGGGATCCTTCCTCTCCACCGAGGAGGGTGAGACCATCGCAACGGCCCTGGTCAGCATGAAGGACTCGACCGAGAAAATCGCCGATGCCCTCTCCATGCAGAACAAAATTATGGTGAAAATTCTGTCGGCAATTTCCAGCCAAAAATGCGGATGCGCAGCTCCAACCTCAGTCCAGGAGGCTTAAAAAAATGAAACCCTAATATTACAATGACAACTCCACTTACAATCGAAAAAGATGTGTCGCCTGAGCATCTCGAGGAGATTCGAAACAGGTACAACAGTTTGGCTGTGTGCCAGTGGAGTCGTCAAGAACTTGAATACGAGCTTGATTATCGCGAGCACGAGATCAAGCTGAAAGCTGCAGGCAATCTTACGGTACCTGAGATCGCCTGGCGCTATATCCTCCTTCCCCCCAATCAGGAGAAGAACGCCGAAGGATACCCTATTAATTTTGATTTGAAAAAACTGGACGGCCAGATTAAACAGCGCAAGGAGAACTTCATGTACCTGTGCCGGGCAATGCGTGCCCAGTCCATCCACCTGAAGATCGAACGTGCGCCGACCAAGGATATTGCTGAAAATGAAACTATTATTATTCGCCGCATCAATCGTCTTTCTCGCTACTGGAAGAACATGTTCTCCATGTGGCGGGCCTGGCAGGACAATTACGCCATTGTTAATTTCCCTACACAGGCTGAGTTTGTAGAGCCCTGTCCTGAGGAGGACGAGGACAAGTCGTCGTACCAGACCCTCCTGCTGTACCTTCTGGGCCGAGCCTATGACGAGAAGTACAACCGGTATCGCGATCAGTGTTGCGAGCAAATCCTGTCTCCGGCAGGTCACGCCACTCGCGCGTGGAAGCCCATCAAGGAGATCAAGGACTTTGTCTATGATGAAACTCAGAAAGAAACAAACTATGAAATGTGGAAGAATCTCACTTCCAAGGGCAACACCGTGACTGACGTCATCAAGCATCTCACAGCCTGCAAGGACTACCAGTTTCCTGAGATCAAGAAGAACCGTCACGCCTGGTCTTTCACTAACGGCCTGCTGATCGGCAAGAACTGGGATGAGGAGAAGCAGTGCAACACCATCAAGTTTTACCCCTACGAAAGCAAGGATTTTGGTCAGCTCGACCCCACCATCGTGAGCTCCAAGTTTTTCGATCAGGATTTCAACCCGTACGACGACATTCCAGACTGGTACAACATCCCCACGCCCCACATGCAGCGCGTGCTGGACTATCAGAAGTTTGGCGACGAGGTCTGCAAGTGGATCTACGTGATGTGCGGCCGGCTGTGCTTTGATGTAAATGACCTGGACGGCTGGCAGGTGATCCCTTTCCTCAAGGGCATCGCCCGGTCCGGCAAATCAACAATTATCACCAAGATTTGCAAGAAGTTTTACGAGACGAGCGATGTCAAGACCCTGTCGAACAACATCGAGAAGAAATTCGGTCTGGACTCAATTCATGACGGTTTCATGTTTATTAGTCCTGAGGTCAAGGGTGATTTGCAGCTCGAGCAGGCGGAGTTCCAGTCTCTTGTTTCTGGAGAGGATCTGAGCATCGCGCGCAAGTTCAAGAATGCTGTGAGTCTGCAGTGGAAGACGCCCGGGATCCTGGCTGGTAACGAGGTTCCCAACTGGAAGGACAACTCTGGGTCGGTGCTGCGCCGTCTTGTGACTGTGAATTTCGCCAAGCAGGTGGCGGATGCCGACCCGCACCTGGATCAGAAGCTGGACAAGGAGATCCCGGCCATCCTGTGCAAGTGCGTCAGGGCTTACCTGGATTATGCTGGCAAGTATTCTGACAAGGATATCTGGAACGTTCTGCCTCCCTACTTCAAGTCTGTGCAGAGCCAGGTGGCGATGGTCACAAACGCTCTCCAGAACTTCCTGGCGTGCGAGAAGCTCGAGTACGGCCAGGACCTGTTCTGCCCACAGAAGCTCTTCGTGGCTGCGTTCAACCAGCACTGCCAAGAAAACAACCTCGGAAAGTTCAAGTTCAACCCAGACTTTTACGCCGGACCATTCAGTTCAAAGGAGCTCGAGGTTCGCACAGAGACGAAGATGTACAAGGAGCGCTCGTATTCGGCACAGCCCTTCATCTTCGGCGTCGATATCAAGATTGATACAAATAATATTGTTGATGCATATTAATGAGCGTGCGCGAAGCGCAAGCTGCACTAATTCAGGCTGCTTTCAGGCGGCGAAAGGGACGTGAAATATACTCCAACAAAGTTGGTTCGGATTACGCCCTTTCGAAACCCAAGGTATTCACGAGCTCCGTTTCGACGCGCGTGACCAATCCTAACCTAGCCGACATGACTTTAATGGCAAGAGGAGCCAACTACATGGTGACTGAGATAGAAGGGTTTCAGCACATCGGCGCCAAACCTCACTACCGCGAAACTCTCAACAAAGCCGCAGTTGGCGAAATAGACGGTACAGTGCGCTCCATCAAGCTCAACTACATGATGATCAACCCACAGCAAACTGCAACGGTCTTTATTTACAAGACGGGGTCTGTCGTCATCAACACGACGGGCCCCTGGGAGCGCGTCGTTCGCCTGCTCGCCAAGGACTATTTCAAGGGGCAGTTTGACCATCTCATGGATAAACTCTCCATATCCAACATTGCTAGCCGATTCTACTGCAATCGCAATATTGACACGGCAAAGATCCGCAGTCACATTGAAGGGAGCTTCTTCAAGAACTACCCACAGATTGCCATGGCCCACTTCTACGGAGGGGCGGCAGGTGCGCCGAGCTCGAAATTCAAACTCACGGAAGCTGGGGCGAATATTGAGAACCGCAAGTTCAAGACGGGGGTGGCGGTATCCACCGAGATAGGAGCTTACAAGGTGTCTCTAAACATCTATGGAAACGGAACTATTCTGTGCTCGACCCTAGTCAATCCTGAACTCGGCCCACGTGCATTCAAGGCTCTAGCGGCTGAGATGCGTGGGACATTATTTGCCGGTCAGCGCGAGCGGCCACAGCTGAAAAAGCCCAAAAAGGAGGAGAAGCGTGTAGCCATGGCCGAGGCGCGCTATTCACCTGCTGGCAGCTGGTCGGCCACGAGAAACAACTACTATGTCCGCCCAGGTCCAAATGGCAAGGCGAGATTCTACGCCATTCCAGCCAACAAGTCGCTCGTGCGAGCCAAGGTCATAAAGGCGTACTCCAACGTTGGCGTGAATATCCCACGCAATGTCATTACTAAACTGGGAATTACGAATGCACAAATTGAGGCTGTGAGAGGTAAAGCCCCCAAGGCTGCAGGACCCTCCGGCTGGAACAACCAGAGCCGTAACGGCTACTACGTCAGACCCGATAAGCAGGGGCGCCCTGCTTGGTACCAGATACCAGGCGGGAAGGCGGCAGCCAAGAAGACTGTGATAAAGGCATATTCTGCAGCTGGAATTAACGTTCCAGAACACCTCAAGAAACTGTTCAAAATTTCAAATGCAAATTTAGGAGCGGCTTCGGCAGGTGGCCCTGTGATCAACCTCGGGAAGGATAAGCACCTGCGCATCAATGGCAAGCAGCTCGAACGCTACAATAAGAATGCACTTGTGGAGATGGCTGGAAATCTAGAGCTCCCGCGCGTCACGGAAAAGATGAAGGTGTCTGAAATACGTGCTGAATTTGAACGTAAATTAGCCCCTAAAGTTCAGCCTATTAACGTGACGATAGGTGGAGTCAAGCACACCTTCCTGACCAACGGCACAGTGCGCCGCAACTATGCCAATAAGGCTTCCAGAACTCGCCAGTTTTCCACCCTGAAGGTGCCAGAGCAGAATGCCATAGCTCAGGCTTACCTCACCGCAAATGAGTATTCTAATTTTAAAAAGAAATTGGTCAAGAACCGGTATCAGTTCCTTCTGAACACCAAGGCTGCACGTGCAGTGGCTGGACCAGCCCCGCGCCGTGCATCTCCTACGGCGCGCGGTGGCAGCGCCTCTTCGAGCGCCTCTTCAAGCGCCTCCTCGAGTATCAATAACAATTTTGCTTTGGAATTGGAACTGGCAATGCGCATGGGTAACCTGGCACCCAGTCCATCCAACCTCGAGAGACTCAAGAAGGCCATGGGCAAGGTGGAGATGGGCGCGCGCGGCAAGCCCGTCAAGGCGCAGGTGGATGCCGTCTGGAGAACCCTCACAAAGGAGTTCAAGAAGAAAGCCCAGAACAAGATTACATTGGCCAAGCTCGAGGCCAAGGCGGTGGTGCCAAACTGGGTTCCAGCCAATATGCGGAATGATTTCAAGAAGGTACTGGTGCAGACTGGACTAGTGGCCAAGACAAAGAAGAACGCCAAGGCGGCGGTCATGGGATGGATAAACGCCAAGATACCCAAACAGGGCAGAATTGCACGCAACGTAGAGAATGTCATTACAGGCGAGATAAAGCACATACCGGCGTGGAACCCCCCTCGCAACTTCAAATTCAACGTTCCCAAGCTGTCGCCCAAGGTCAAAAACGCGACGCAGAAGAAGGCACCAGCAGGCACCCCCGTGAAGAAGCGCAAGACAATTCCAATGGAAAATAAGTTCGAAAGTCTCGTGAATAACATGAATCGTTTGGGAGTTGCATACAATCCAAACAAGGGCTATTCATGGGAAAATCTGAAGAAATTGGGTGTGAATGACAAGTACAGAGCACTGTGGATCAACCACGTCAAGGCCAAGCCCCCCAAGCCCAAGCCTCAGGGTCCAGCAGTGGGCCCTATCAAACGCACTTCATGAGGTCGAAGATTTTATAAATCAAATTGAAGCCAGTGTCACGTGAATCCACTAGTGAAGGGTTGATAATTTCCATCTCAATTTGGTAGGTCATATCATCATCACAGTCCGGGTCATCGGGGTTACCCTGAATCTTGGACAGGTCGATGGACAGGTTCTTCCGCACAAAAGACCAACGCTCCTTGGTCTTCTGATCGGCAGCCGTCTCGCCATCGTACTCGAAAGGGACTTCGGTCGAGACACCAAGTCGCACGTCGAAAGGCATGCCCTCGAGAGGGAAGTCATCCACCACGACGCGCTTCTTTACGACTGAGTCGCGCTCATCAGTCTCCTCATCAATCTGAAGACGCTTGCCACCGTCAAAGTAATACACGTCATACTTCTTGTGCGTGGCCGCCTCCCAACCCTTGTACGCCGCGAGAGCCTTCAGAGCCTTTTCGAACGCCTCCTTGCCTACATTCGTGTCAAACTTCTTGGCGGAAGGCCGGCCGAAACGGATCTCGAGCTCGGTGTTGGGCGAATCCTTGTACTTGTTAATCACAGGTTCCCACTTGTGGTAAAGTTCGTATTCCATTTTGTTCTTAAAAGTTAAGGTTCCATTACCTCTAAGAGGATGCGTGGGCTTTTCAACCTTGGAAACACTTGTTACTTTAACACTGCTGTTCAATGTCTTGCACATGTTCCCGCTCTTTCCCGCCATCTCTTTTTGAATGACTATGAAGGTCCTTGTGAGATAACGCGCGAGTATCAGAAGGTGGCTAAGCAGTTGTTCTTATCTGGTAAGTCTGATCCTGTTGATCCGCGAGACTTGCTGGCCGTGTTCAAAACCAAATTTTCTGCCTTTGCAGACGGGGGTCAGCACGATGCTCAAGAGGTTATAGTCTGCCTCATAGATGTATTTGAAAAATCACTAGGAAAGGACTTGGTCACTGATATATTTAACGGTGAAGAAGTTCAGGAGACCGTGTATCCCGGTGGGGTCTCAAAGAGACCTGAAATTTTTACGACACTAATTTTGGATGTAAATTCAGAAACAGATTTAGTAACCCTTTTGAAAGACCGTGAAAAACACGTTGGTATTTCAGACTATATAGATGAAACTGGCAAAAAGCATAACGTGGCTGCTATAGGGCGGCGCGTCACCAAGTGGCCCAAGATCCTGTGCTTCACCTTCTCCATGTACTCGCGTAAATTTCCAATTGAAATTCCATCTGAAATTTATGACCGAAAACTGTTTGCAGTCGTCTTGCACTCGGGCATGATGTTTGGTGGTCACTATGCTATAGCAGTCAAAAGATACGGAAAGTGGTACATAAAAGACGACGACACTGTGAGTGAGCTCAACGAGCCACCGCGCAGGGGACCTTTTTACATGGCCATGTATCGCCCATAATTTTGTTTGTAAATATAAAATGAGTCGGTTGAGAAATATGGAAAATGAAATTCTACAAGAGGAACTTAATAAGAAACGCGCTATAATTGAGCAGGCAAAGCGTGCTGGATTGTCTAACAAATGGGCGAATTTTGCTAAAACAGAGGCTTCTTTTATCTTGGCTGAGCTCGCTAGACGGTGGCGTAATCAGGCCGTCGCCAAGAATCGCGTTCGGAAGAATCGCAAGGTGCAGGAGCGTGTAAGAATGGCTGCTAATGCATTTAAAGAACGCGCACGCTTATTAAAACCCGCGACAAAAACTAGCCCAGCGGGACTAACTGCAGCTGCGGCGTACGGTGCTCACGAGCCAAATGTTACTTACACGGAGATGCAGCGTAGAATGCGCGAGATGCTTCGGGCGCGGCGCGTGCCGACTCGCAATGCTAGCACGTCTATGAGTCCTCGTCGCCGATCTGCTCCCGGGAGCCCTAAACGCCGCCGCAACTCGACTCCTAAGAGTCCTCGCAGCCGATCCGCTTCCAGGAGCCCTAATGCAAAAACTCGCCGTACTTGATGTCCTCCCTAATATTCACCATCGTCCGCGCATAGGTACGCCGGTTGTTGGCGTGTGATTTATCTGTGCGGATCTTCTCCACAAAAAACCCCAAGTCGCCGTAGCCACACTCCACGATGGTGCCGTCCGGGATGTCTGGCCGAGCGTTACGCGTGTGCAGCTCGCCCTCCTCGTACGGCTCACCTCTGTCCTGCGCGAAGAGCCGCTTGCCCTCGTACAGCGCAAAGTCGATGGTGATGCGCTCGCGAGGCTTCCACTTGAACATCGTCTCGTGGGTCCCCATGCGCATGGGCTCATTCACCGGTGTGAAAACCAGACCGTCCGTCTCGTACTCGAACTGGTCGAGAGGCTTGAGCTCGCCGATTCTCTCGAGTGGGATCATCTCCTTCACGCGCAGCTCGAACTGGTCCTTCTTGGACTTGATCACCATCTTGACCGCCACCTGCGCGCGTGCAAGCCGCTGCGTTAAGGGCGCGGTCATCAGGTCCTCCCCCTTGACCCTCACTGCGTCGTGAATAACGAAAATATTCCGCCCGTCTTTTGCGGTGACGAGCTCTCCGTCAAGCACAGTGTCCTTGGGAAATCCCGCTAGATTTACGCTAGCATGCACAGCAAAGCAGCGATTCACAAGGTGCGACTCCTTGGATCCCGGTGGGCAAACAAGCAGGTGCCGCACACCGTCCGTCTTCTCACACACGACGTACGGCTGACGCTTGAGCCAAGGGAAGTGCCTGCGCTCAATTGACACTGGCTGAGGACCTGGAAATCGCGTCACGTCCGCCGATTTCCAGGCACTCTGAATATAGAGCTCCATTTTTGATTACTAATTTAGTATTTAGATTCTCTAAGTTAATCAACCTCGAGATCAGCGATCAGAGAGTTGGTGAAATTGGTGTAATCGTCGCTAATAACGTGAAGCTCCCACATAATGGCTACTAGGTTAGCCTGCTTAGTCGTGCAAGTCTCTTGGCTAAGGCGGGTGCTAAGCTTGTGGATGATGTCACGGACGGGATTCATTGGTTTGTTGGATGCCTTGTTATTCGTTTGATGTTAGGGTCCGAGCACAAGACCTTTTTTTCAAGGGTTCAGCTGGACACCCGATGCCTCGAGGATATTCCCTAGGCACTCATGTACAAAGTGACAGATGACCGTAGCCGTGCTCAGAACGCCCACCTTGACACCCTCCTTGCGCAGACATTCGAACATTTCTTCATTGTTATTTAGTGGAAGCTTGATAGGCACCTTACCTCCACGAATCTTCTTATCAACCGGCTTGGCATCCATGGACCACACGCGTGCCGAAGTCTTGGCGCACTCGTAGAGGCCGTCAGCCAGCTTACGACCCACCTCCGTGTCGAAGTTCAGACCACGCTGGTGAGCAGGCTCAGTCGATCCCTCCTTCGTCTTGGCCACAAACCGAGGCCAGTCGATCCCCTCCTTCACTGCAGGGAACACAATGACATTAAGGTTCTTGTCAAAGGGATCAACCGCCTTGGCAATTGAATTTTGATCCAAATTTGTTCCATATTCCATCCAGACAATTCGCTCACCGGTCTTGATAAGCTTTGTCAGGGTTGATTTATCATTTACGAAATGCACATCCAGGTGGAAACCGCGCATCATGCACGCCATATGGATATTCATCATAGTATGCAGAGTGGTGGCGCATATAGACTTGTTACGCGTCTCTGCTACAATATGTACCACAGTCATTAAATATTAGGAAACTTAGATCCTTAAGCCGTTGCCTTAATTCTATCCTCGAGAACTCCGTGGAACCGGATGTTACCTACGTGGCCTAGCACCGTCATGACGTCGGCGTAAATCTTGCCGCCCATCTGCTGCCAGCGCCGGCAGAAGGCGTAGTCCTCGGACAGGTACCGGCGAGTCTCGGGGTCGATCATGCAGTCAAAAACCGCAATGTACCGCTCAAGGTCGCGGTTCTGGTGGTCGTTCTGGCACTCCAGCTCAGGATACTTCTCGAACATCTGAGTGAATACGTGACGCTTTACCACCATGAATCCAGTTGGACCATCCAGCACCTCGGCAAACCCATTCTGAACAGGGGTGTTAGAGTATTTGAAATTCATAACGAGCGAGGAGCTGACGCGATCTAGATCCTTCTTCTCATCGTTCTTCACAGCCGCCTCAGCCTGGTCGAACATAACGCATTTCTTGGGGTAAATTGCCACTGAAATATCGTGCTCGGACTTTACAAGGCGCACAACAGACTCGGGGTCAAAGTGAATGTCGGCGTCAATAAACATGAAGTGGGTAGCCTGCGTCTTCTGATAGAAGCGGGCCACTGCTAGGTTACGCGCGCGATGCACGAGGGACTCGTTTTCTGTCGTGTCGAGCATCATCTGGATACCTGCCGCTGCCGCTGTACGCTGGAGACGAAGGATGGACTCTGCATACTGCTGGAGACAAAGACCACCGTAACAAGGAGTGCTAACGAATAGAACAATCTGCTCGGCCATTACACAATTAAGTCAGCTTAGCCTTAACTATCGCTTCAATCTTGGCCAAAGTTGGTCCAGAAACATCACAAATTCTGCAAATATCAGCCTTGGAAATTGGATACTCGGTTTGCCCCAAAACTAGGTACATGACGGCGCACACGACCGCCTTGGGGGTGCGGCCCATGAGCTCGACACAGTCGTCCAGTGAATCGCACGCCTTGATGATGCGACACTTGATCCTCCCCCTTGCAAACTCCGGCACGTGCGTGATGGCGTTGAAGAAGCGCGGGACGAGGTCGGAAGGCGCCGTCACATGCACGTCCGTCTCGGGAATCTGCTCTTGGTAAATCTCGAAAGTCCGACTGATGTCGCGGGAAGGGATGCCGAACGCCTCTGCAATCTCTTGTGTCGTGCGAGCCAGGCCGAGCTCGCGACACGCCTGAAAGATGCAATTCGCCTTGATGCCTGTGCGCACGGCGCCGCGAGTCAGCACATTCTCGTTGAACTTCCGGTACTTGACCTTTGCAAGGTACATGACGTTGTCCGTCAGCCCCAGGACATCCTTGCCAATCTTGTCCATCCCAGCGTAAGCGTGAAAGAGGCTGCGATCGCGATGATTGACGTTGGTGTGAAGTTGCCGCCTCTTCAGGGTATTTACTCGTGAGAAATTGCCTGCAGTAAATCCCACTTGACGGATCAAAGTGCCGATGTTCCACGTCACTGAAAAGTGATCCAGGTTCTCAGGAGCGCCACAGCGCGACGGGTCAGCCGCCTCCCCGTCGTCGCCCCCAGTCCGCCACTCGGGCTCATCGCATATATACTCGGCATCTACGGCGCCACAGTTGGTGCAGGTCGGTAGGTCAATGGATCCACACTCGTCTTGACCGTTGAAGGTTTTGGGTGAGTTGCAGAAACGGCACAAGAATTCACTCGCCTTATCTACCCGTCCAGTGAATTCAGGGTCCTTGAAATTAGGGAACGCGGACCACATATGGTCAATCTCCATTTTGAACTGAAATTAGGGTCACGTGCGCTTAGGGGCCGTGCAAAAAACCTATTTTTCTAGTAATGAGCGGCGTACCCCCAGTCGTAGATCACGCTTCCCGTGCCCGTATTCAGGAGGCTGTTAGCACCTCACCCTTTAACGTATTCAACATTGTGGCAATTGTTGTGATTCTTGTTCTCGGTTTCTACCTGTACAAGAAGTTTATGGATAAGAACCCAAATATTCGCTTCCCCCTGGTTCAGCCCGAGCCAGTCAAGAAGGAGGAGGTGACGGTGACGGCCGCCCCCATCCCAGAGGAGCCAGAGGACGAGGTGCCAGAGACCAAGGAGGACTAAAGAGCCTTTTTAATCTGACTAAGAACCTTTGGATTAAGTTTTCTCAATGGGGAAATGTGATTTAAAACATCAACATCCTTGCTTTCGATGCTATATTCGCGAAGTATATCCAAGTTTCCATTTTCGGCGTGTGTTCTCAGGAGCAGCAGAGCCTCGTGATCAAGATGCACATGAGGAACCCTGCGTGCTATAGCATTCAAACGCTTTTCGCGCATACACATATTCTGATGCTTCGTCCAAGTGCTCCCAGGCCGCATCTTGGCAGGATCAAGCCTATGTCCTATTACTATTGCAGGTTGAATACAGCCTAGTAAATTGTAATAATGCATAAGATCCCATTGACCATCTTCATACATTTTGTTCTCAAATATATTAGCCTCGCTCATGAGATCGGCGACGGCCGTCATATCCACCCCTTTTGCATCGACGTAATTTTCCTGCAAAATTGAAACCATATTTCCAGGCTCTTGAACTGGATGACCTATATACTTCATAGGATTTATAGTTGAATATTTAGAAACCAGCCCTGTGATGAATTCTCGTGGAGATTTGAACTCGTCAGGTTTATCAGAGTCAAATGTCTGACCACGAATGACGTACCGGAGATCACCCTTGGACTCCTCTATGAGCTGATCACTGGCCGATGGGAACAACCTCTTCATGTCGGCGACTGATGGTACCGGAAATTGGTACGTCTTAATTTCAAATGGAAATTTGTGATCAATTGGAATCTGAGAAATAATAATGAAATTTCCCTTGGTTGGAGGGTTTGTGATTTCACGGAGACCTACAAGGTCTGATATGGTTTCGTACTCATCTATGACTATAGGAGTATCAGTGTTTTCGAGTTTCTCCAGGAAGTCTATTGTTCCCTGTTTGCTCCGCAGAATTTCAGATGTTAATTCGATGTAGTGACCACCAAGGGCTCTATTCACTGCATACGTCTTTCCTATACCAGACTTGCCGAGTATGCAGACGCACTGTCCAATACTCGTGAAATTCGTTTCTAAAATTTGTGGCTTTTTATTAAGGTATCTATCCATGGCTACTGATGATGAAGATGAATCTATAAGTAAGCAAGTCTTAAATATGATTATGGAGAACAACGTGGTGACACCGTGGCTCGCTGGATATGCGGTGTTCCAGGTCCTCCTACTCGCACTTTTAATTTATATCTCAATTAGAATTAGCTTGAAGTAAGATCAATTGGACCGTAGGTCCTATTGGAGTCCGGTGGGAAGGAGGTCCGTCGGACCTGGTATTTTATCTCAATTAGAATTAGCTTAAAATGAAAGCCGTGATAAAGGTTTCCAGGGCTCGATGGCCGTACAAGTTCAAGGCCGTTTTCCCAGAGGGCAAGTCTGTGAGCTTTGGGAGACGGGGGTATTCTGATTACACGATTCACAAGGACTACACGCGGATGAAGAGATATCTCACCAGGCACCGCAAGCGCGAGGCGTGGGGTTCAGCAGGGCGCTACACTGCCGGGTTTTGGTCCAGGTGGCTGCTATGGTCCAAGCCCAACCTGCAGGCGGCGGCTCGGGCAACTGAAAAAGCCCTAGGTGCCAAGTACAGAATAAAATTGTTGTAAGATATTAAATGGTGGAAAAGACTACCAAGTATATTGGCGCGGCTGTTATGATTATTCTGGGTATCATCCTCATGTCTGTGGGGTCGTCCTATATCGCCAAGCTGAAGACCAAGGCTGAGAAGGACAAGTCGCCATGGATTGCAGCAGTCGTTATTGGACCTATTATGATTGTTGGGGGTGTGATCTTTGCATTAGTTACTGGGTTAAGCGGATCTAGCGACAATGCAGCGAACATGGTTGGCACTGCTCCAGGTGCCGCCGCAGGATCTGCAACTGCCGCCAACGCCCCTCAGAATCCAGTGGCGGCCATTGAGAATGCCGCTCGCGCCAAAAAGAATTTAGCAGAGCATACGGCGAAGAACGCCGGTGCAATTGAGAATGCCGCCAAGGAGCTCAACGGCGTTCTGAAATCAGCCGAAACCTAAACTCGCTGACTAGCAGCAGCTGACAGAGTACGGAACGCGTCTGGCGTGCGTGTAACGTCAAAATTAACAGTCGCAGCTGGCCCGATGCCGATATCACCAGCCTCGGCGAACGCATCCTGGTTCGCCCCCATATACACAAAAGTCCAGCCCTCACTGGTCCTTTGCGTAATCTTCTCCTTGATTTGAGACTTGCTAAACTTTGTGGAGCCGTTCTCCTCCCCGTCCGTGAATATGATGATCATAGGAGGCTCGGCCACGGGAGGAACATCGAGCGCCTTGCCCAGAGTGTCCAGCAGGTGAGTCCCTCCACGAGGGCAGTACGTCTCGCGGCTCAAAAGAGGAGCATCACGCATAGTGATATTTTCATATGTAACCAGAATTTCATTATCAAACTGCCAAAGGGTTGCAAGGGCATCGGGGGTTAGATTCTTCTGGTCGTTAATGAATGCATTGTAGCCCCCAATCACGTCATCCCGGATCGAATCCATGGAGCCGGAGCGATCGAGGAGGAAGAAAATTGGAGGAGCCATCTTGTTAGTATAGGCGGCCTCCTCTTTAAAATAAAATCTCCAGGACAAGTACCTCTGGATGGTGGGGGTCGGAGTTCTACAGGAACTCCTTAAGACCCATAGGCCTTCTGACTCTTTTTATGTTTATGACCTCGATGTATTAACACGAGCCTATGAGGAGTGGAAAAAGGTATTCCCTAAAGTGACTCCATATTACGCGGTGAAATGCAATCCTGACCCAGTTCTAGTTCAACACTTGATGAATCTCGGTTCTTCATTTGACTGTGCCACCCCGGCAGAGTTCAATTTAGTTTTGAAATTAGGAGCGAGTCCTGACAGGATCATTTACGCGAATCCGTGCAAACGATCTGAAGACATTCGTCTAGCTATAAATAGTAAAGTAAAGCGGACCACGTTTGATAGCGTGTGCGAGCTCCAAAAAATTGCGCTCGCCGGGGGGATGGAGGTTCTGCTGCGTATCCGCGCAGACGACCCGGGAGCCCGCTGTAATTTGGGGAACAAGTACGGTGCAGAGGAGGAGGAATGGACCGAACTACTTGGCATGTGCTCGCGCTTGAGCTTGAATCTCGTTGGAATCTCCTTCCACGTGGGTTCCATGGCATCAAGCGCACAAGCATTTGTCGAGGCACTGGCCAAGGCGCGTAGAGCAGTAACCTTGGCCGAGACGCATGGGTTTAACCCACGGATTATAGATATTGGAGGGGGGTTTTCATCAAACAACGTGTTTGACCTAGGTCCCCTGCCATCCATGATTAATGAAGAAATTTCCAATTTTGATACTAAATTCAAATTCATAGCCGAACCTGGCCGGTACTTTGCCGAACACGTGGCAACTCTCTTGACCCCCGTCATGGGGAAGAAGGGCAAGGGAATTACAATCAGTGAGTCTTTGTACGGCGCATTCAACTGCGTGCTCTTCGACCACGCCAAGCCCAGCTTCTGGATCCTCGATGGACCTGATAATAGCAAGTTGGTGCCCATGACAATATTCGGATCTACATGTGACGGTGGAGACGTCATCCAACAGGAGGCCTTGCTCCCTTCTTCAATTTCATATGGAAATTGGTTGGTCTGGCCAAGAATGGGTGCTTATACTTCAGCTGCAACAACAAAGTTCAACGGAATTCCGTTTGATAAAAGATTGAATATATACATCTAACCTGAATCCGGTCCCCAAAAGTTCTTGAGATGTGGAATGAATTTTGGTTTGGAATTTGGAATGAAAACAGGAGGGCTATATGAAATGGGTATCTCATCAACTTGAGTATTGACGTCACTGTAAGTTTTGTATCTTCTTCTTCCAACTAAAAGTCCTACACCCATGCCTATAATGAAATCAATAATGAAAGGCATACTATATTAGTATCAAGCATCTTCTTTACGTCCTACAAAATACTCCAACAATTCTTTTTCCAGTCTCTTTCCTTTTTCCGTCAGAACTAAGACGCCCTTATTAGTGAAGACGGTATCAGTTGATGGATCGAACTGGTTCTTGGTGAGTATGTCCCATCTTTCCCTGTATTTGCGGTCCTCGAGTCTTCCGTGCCACAAATGCAGGATGGTACCCTGAACATATGACAGCGTCATGTGTTTGCACGCATCTTGATACTGCAAAAGCATGGCTTTGTAGTTGGGGTGGATGGTGCCAGGCGCGCTCCATTCCACGCGATTTACGAGCGCCAAGGCCATGTGTCTGTCGGCCGACCCGAGGATGGCCCAGTCTAGTATGCCGCCGAGGTGCTCGATCACAGCCCTCGTAGTGGCCCACGCGTAACCAGGGTGCCAAAAGCCGTACTTGTCAGTCTGCGTGTAAGGCCGGCCGCTCTTAACGTGCATGTAACCGAAACTCTTGTCAATCTTCATAGCCTCCCCGCAAGGCCCTAGATTAACAGCCGCCTGCCACATCTGCACAAAATCAGCCGTCTGCAGGGCCTCGAGCGTGTCCTCCACCCAATCTGCATTCAAAAATAACAAGTCGGCGTCTATCCAAGCCATGTACTTCCATGAAGAGGGGAGCTGGTGAGTAGCCAGGTTTATCAAGTTCTCCTTTATCCACAGCGGGCTTTCAGTCTGAAACTTCAGGTGCTTGAACACGTCGAGCTTGGGGAGAGGCGCCTTGCCGACAGCTTCAGATACTACAATTTTAATTCCAGGTTCTTTTCCGTATCTATCTATGAAATCGACAAAGAGATCACGGCGGCGCTTGAACCCACAGTAGTTAAAGTATGGTAGAATTACATACAAAATTTCCTTTTTTTGTCTGAAGCAGTCCATTAATTTAGTAATGTATATTAATATATGAAGAACATCCTCACTAAATGGGACATTGCCGTCAAGAAGAGGCGTGCAGCCATCGTCAGGCTTTTATCCAAAATTAGAAAGGCGAAAGGGGCTACGAGGCTCAAGAGAAAGGCAGATCTAGCTGATTGCGTTTATTACGGCGTCATGGATAGACACCGCCAGCACTGGCACAAGATCAGCGGCGTCTGGTACAAGGACACTGTCAGAAGCAAAAAACTCAGCATGTAATTTTTATCCATTTTACTCCAGTTTCATAGCCGAAAACTGCGAACGTTCGCAGTTTCCCCCCTCTATAAACCGCAATTGCTGGGTGCCGGCCGTGAAGGTGCCATGTTATCCACCGTCCTTCTGATTCAGTGGATTGAAATCTAACATAGTAGAGGGCTCCGTGATATTCTATTTCAAATCTCAATTTTAAATCAAAATTAGAAAGCCTCAAAGGAGGGAGTTTCTTTTTGATACACGTCTCCATGTCGTACCCAAGGGCTTCTCGTGTAGGTCTATCTGCATGACAAGCAATTTTGTAAATTATATTGTCCATAGCCTATTAAAGCCCAAGAACTATATGTAGGTATGGCTACAGTTATAACCTGTGACAACAGGTCCTTCGATCTTCACCCTGACCTGGTGAATAGATGCGAGACGTTGGTTGGAGCTATAGAGGCGACTGACGGCACCGCCATCATCCCCTTGCCCAATGTTGATTCAGCTGTGCTAAAGCGCATCATCGACTATCACGCCAAAGGAAAGCTAGAGACCCACGAGGACCTAACTCCCTTGCTGCTTGCGTGCGACTTTCTTGCATACGAGGAGCTCCTCGATCACGGATGCAAGATTGTGGCTGACAGTCTTCGTGGAAGATCTGCGAGTGAGATTAGAACAATGTTTGGTTTAGCGCCCCCCGCGCAGGCGGAGAACCAGGTGCAGGGTTGATTCCTTCTGGATGTTGTAGTCCGCCATGGTCCGGTCGTCTTCGAGCTGCTTGCCCGCGAAAATCAAACGCTGCTGGTCTGGAGGGATTCCTTCCTTATCACTAATTTTAGCCTTTAGATTTGCAATAGTATCACTAGACTCAATCTCAAGAGTGATAGTCTTGCCGGTCAGGGTCTTCACGAAGATCTGCATTTATTAGTTAGGACCTAAAATCTTTATTCCTCTTTTGTATCTTCATCAAGCAATGCATACTCGATGTTGGAGATGCGCTCAGTGAGACGGTCGAGCTCCTTGAGGACCACAAAGAAGGCAGCGCTAATCACGCCTGCAAACACAGTGAAGACGATCACAAAAGCGCTGCTCATTTAGTATATACACGTTTGCTGTCTCTAACTCCAGTCGTGAAACTTCAACCCACAGATGTTGCTCGTGAAGACGAGGGTATTCTTCTTGCCCTCATTATTGGTCACAGCTACATCCACTGTCCCAGAGTCGTAGGCTGGGATGATGATGGCGTTGGCATCCTGCACGTTGGCCACATTTGACGTTACGATGGCATTCAGCGTGTTGGCGTGGATGTTGGACCAGACGCCCTCGCGGCCACTTGGCCACCGTAGCTCAACGGTATTGGTCGTGATGAAGTTAATTGGCATTGGCGGGTTGCCCTCGAAGAAGATCAGATCATCTTCATTGGAGGTGGCGATAAACTGGTTGCCAATCCATAGTTCAACTGGGCTCTGCAGTGGAGCCTCGGAGTAATAGAAATCAACAGGCTCGGATGGTACTGGAAGTCTCATTACTAATCCATAGCATAATAATTTAAGTGCGACTCCGCGCCGACCCCGCCGGGCGTGCTCTTCTTCTAGTGTTATTTTGATTATTGGGTGCTTGGCGACGTATAGTCATGTAATTGTTGTATGCGTTGCGACGATTACGCAACTGTATATGAGCCAATTGCAATCTGAACATTGTATCATTATATTGAGCTCGCGTTATTTGGTGAAGACGCAACATTCGAATTGCATTTACTCTTATTTCTTGAAGAAGGCCTTCCATATGATTGAAATATGGATTTGCCATTTTATTATAATTTTAGATTAAAATTTAGTATCGCGTAGATATGTGCCTAGAAAGTCGATTGAACCTACTGTGGGGTAGTCGCTTACCTGGCCTAGTGGCGAGAAATGGACTGGCCGCCACATGCTCATTCCATTCACCACATCAAGGTTTGTTAGATTGTCATCGACAAAAGTGTGCTTAATTCTATGATCAAATTTCATATACGCACCAGACTCTGGTTTCAGATAGATTCCGTCACATGCGATACCAATTTCATCTGAAATTGCGTGAGCTACAGGAAGGGACCAATCAAATGGGCAGTTTGAGAAGAGCTGAATCTTCCACCCCTCCTTGGTCCATGAGTGGATTTCAATGGCATCTTTCTGGAATTCAGTGCTTGACAGAACGGACCATAGGTGATTGATCAGCTGTTTGTCATATACATCCTTATTGAAGTCTGACGAGTCCATACCGAGGATATGCTGGACGCCTCTGGCCGTGTGACCATACGCCTTGAAGAATGCAGAATTCATCTTGGCCGGGTCCTTGCATGAAGGGAGCTTGCGTCTGATGTAACGCACGCAGTTTGCGCGAACGTGATTCGAGAGTTCTTTGTCGCGCAACAGGACCCCATCGATGTCGAGTAGGAGAGACTTGGACGCCATTTAAAGTTTTGGATATTTTATTCTTAAAATGCCCACCTCCCTGGATGAAATCAAGACTTTTGCACTGGATCCTATTAACTTCGTTGTTCCTCGGTGGGCCCTGTTCCTGGCACTAAGTTACTTTTTGACATGGACAAAGAGTCAGGTTGTTACTTTCCAGATCGAGTGTATTAAAGCTTAGGCTAGTGTAATGAGTACATGGCACTCTATGCCCGCAAGCTGGTTCCCGAGGCCCTCCTCCCTACCCGTGCCACTGAGGGCGCGGCTGGATATGACATTTACGCCGCTGATAACTACATTATCCCTCCAGGCCATCGTGAGGTGGTCGGAACCGGTATTACCGTGCAGCTCCCACCAGGAACCTATGGTCGCATTGCTGCTCGCACTGGACTGGTCGTGAAGCACGGTCTGGATGTGCTTGGCGGCGTCGTGGATCCCGATTACAAGGACGAGCTCAAGGTTGTGCTGATCAACACCGATCTGCGGTTCCCATTCCGCATCAAGCCTGGATACCGCATCGCTCAATTGATCCTGGAGAACTACACCGTGGCCCAGGTCGAGGAGCTGGCCCCTGATAGCACGTCACTCACTCAATAAATACTATGAAGGGGCAGTATTCGGGTGGGTAAGTATCAAAAAAAGTAAGAGCATCTGGCTGGCGATTATATACATCCATCTGCTTTTGCCAGTCTAGGAGCTCATTATCAGTTTTAGCCGTACGAATAGGCTTTTTAAATTGGGACCTACCTGTAATCTCCCTGTCTAAAATTCCTTTAAAATTAGTTTTGTAATATTTGAGCCTGTAACAGTCTCTGCACACGGGTACAGTCTTGTTATAAGTGAGAATTCTCAACCAGCGGTCATTGGCCGTTACGTCGATTGGGCTTACACAGCTCCACGTTACGGCCTTTAAGTAGTCAAATGTCCCTATGACCTCCAGATAGGGGTTGAGAGGAACTTTGCAGAAGTGGCATCTAGATTCACATTTAAATTTCATATCTACGCCTGTGCTTCTGACCAATATAAATTAATAATTACATTTGTCGATGCACCACCTGGGTCCAAATTTTGAACGTTAATTAGGAGGGTGTCGGGGCCGTCGGGGAAGAGGTCCTGGCCACCGATCACACCGGTTGAAAGCTCTTTAAGCTGGGAGAGATCAAGCACGTTCAAGCTGTTGGCTGCGCAAATAGAAGAGAAGATGCGCTCACCACCGGTATATATGTTGCCACCCGTGAATGTGTTACTCACTTGGGTGAAACTGGGTTGGCCTTGGTAGAAGCTTGAATTTACATTGAACCAATTTACACCTGAAATTCCCTGAGGATTAATGAGACCTGTGACTCGGACGGTTCTGTTTGCCGTCACCTCCATCTTTTGAAGGAGAATCTGAGCGCGGTTGAGCAGATCGCGGTCCCCCATATTGCCTACAATACCGTTACTCACTGACGGGGCGAGGCGCAGAAGGAAGATGGGCGTTGGGGTGGCGTAGGCGGTGAGGGTCTGCGTACAGGTGTTGGCGTAGTTGAAGTAGTAGCCGCGATCGCCGTCGAACTGGCCGTCCATGAGAAGTGCTGAACCCCAGTGAGTCAAACTGGGTGTGCAGGTGATGCTGCACAGAACGACTGATGCATTGGAGGCGTGACTGGTTGCACCTGAAGCCGCAAAAGTCTTGGGCAAGTCGTTGATCACATAGGTGATGGGCGAAGACCGGGTGAGATTATTCAGAGAGAAAGATCCCTTGGAACCATACTTTATGAATTCCGAGTCTATAAGCACCGTACCGGTATCGGGCCAGTATGTTGGGTCGTCATTAAGAAGTACATTTGACGTAGTTGTTGTGATTTGGCCATTTAGAGTTGATACTGCGGTATTCATCTCATTGATGAGCTCGTAGCGCACTGGCTGATTACCTGTTCGCATGTACGCCTCGTCATTCACGTTGTTCTGGCGGTATCTGTGGCAATAGACCCAGTTACCATCGGACCCGCGGATCATGAAATCAATGAAACCGGCTCCGTACCAGGTGTATTGGAGCCCAATCATTTGCATCTTTGTTAGATCGATGCGGTAGCCTGAAGCGCCCGTACCATCACAAGTATCTCTGTTCCACTGAGACTGGGGGGTGCGCTGCTCACGCACTCGTGACGCCTTCAGGGGATTCGGTGGGTTTGAAATTCCTCTGTAAGGTGGGTTGAATGTGAGAACTCCCTGTGATGCGATGCTCGTTACCACATGGGTCATTCCGCGCAGAATAAACTTGTCATTCACCTTGAGCTGCTCCTGGAATCGAGTCACGGGATAAAGGAATGTGAGAATGACTGCTGGAGTTTTCGTACCAGCTGCAATTGTTAAAAGTGGCGACATGGGCAAGAAACCTATAGTAATTTGAGTTGGACTATCTACTGATATAATATAAACAGTATCGAGGAAACCAGGCAGGAAGCCTGAGATACAGTGCATATTTCTCACGAAAGTTCCAGTCTTTGATGTGAGGGTGATGACCGCCGACACGTCACCTGGATTCACCTGGGCTGCAAAGGTGCCGCCCTGTGACTGGATTGTGGCTACACCGATAGTGTCATCAGTGTATGTGTTGCCGAGAAGGAGCTGACCGCCGACTGTAGTAGTCACGGTGCCAGCAAGCTGAAAAGTAGAAGAGCGCTTGACGACCCAAACGTTCTGGCCATCGTACTCCCAGAACAAGCCGTTCTGATCATCGAAGCAGCCTGCACGAGCACAAGCACCGTGCCAGTTGGTAATAATGAAGCGAGGCTGTTCCTGGAAAGCTGGTGTGGTGGCGCCGAGGGTTGTCGTGGCTATGACATTCAGTGAGCGAGAGTCATTCACGCTTACAATTGTATAATTTCCGTTGAAACCAAGATCTCGGATTCCACGGACGGCCACACCTGCACCCACCTGCGCACCGTGATAGACGTCAGTGATAATTGTGATATTGCTGCCAGGAGCCGTTCCATCGGCTGTAACGCGGGCAATATCATTGTTGGGGCAGAAGAGGGTACCCGAAGACCAAAGCATACCTTTACCGGACTGGTACCGGAACACCTTCTTGGACTGACGTACGATATTGGCTCCGTGGGTAGTCACGACGGGTGTCAAAAGCACGCCGCCATCGAACGGGCGGTGAGTCACGGTGGAATAAGGCTGAACGAAAATTGAACCTCCGCCTATGCTCGTTGGAGCGCCGGCGAAATAAGAAGTGTAAGTGAAGACGTTTCCGGAAGGCACGGTCTCGACGAAAAAGTTGCCATTCACACCAGCGACACCTGGCCCTGACCAGTTGTTCGAGGTAATGGGGGTTCCGGGAAGCATACCGTGGATATTTGACGTGCGCACAGTTACGGTCGTACCAGACTGATTGATATTATCAACGCGAATTGAGCAATTACCTGTGTTGAACACGCCGCCACGTCGGTAAGTGGTGGATGTGGTGAAAAGAGAACCAGTAGCAATAGACCCCTTGGCACGGTAAGCAAATGTGCCAGCTGGAAGTGACGAAAAGTAATCTGGGACTGTAGTATTTGCAGTCACGAGAAAGAAACCCTCCGCGCGATCTGCAGTTCTAGTAAAGTTGGAGAGGCCGGTCACAGTGATAATCGAACCTATAGCCGGTACAGTGGATGACGTGGTGACCAGAACATTTGAGACGACGGGTCTGCCATCTGCAGCCACGGCTGATACGACGAGATCAGTACCTGGAATTTCGTAGAAACTGGGCGTCTTGCGAATCTCCTGGTGGGTCTGCCACTTTGTCTGCTGAATTCCGTACTCGAAATCGGCATCGATGAGAGACTGGCCTAGCGACACGCGCTGGCGCTCGATGGCATCAGTGCCGAAATCATAGGGGCGAAATTGGGGTACAGGTGCATTCTTCGAATTGACCCCGATGATACCATCAATGGTTCTACTCATATTACTTTTGCGGGCGAAAAAAAGTGAGCTTAATTGTCTGACTCAACCTCTAGTGTGAAAGACCAATCAAGACCGTTATTATCAAGCGGGTTTCCAAACCGATCACGGACCTGAATGTTTAGACGATTTATCTTGTAATTTGGATCGAAAATTTCAATCGATTGCTTGAAGTAACTGTCAGACAGGAAGTTCTGAACGCCACCCTTGAGTACGGTGATTGGAATTTTATAGGTGCAAGCATAGGGCTCCATGCACGAGTTGCGAAGGTTCTCTATGTATATATTTACGTAGTTATCAAAGTCTATATTGTAAGACTTGTTGGCTGTGAAACTGACACCCACCTGGTCATTAGTAAATCCTAGCAGGTGGCCTAGAGTTCCGGGATCTGCCACTATTCTAGTCGAACCAGAGACGGAGGTATAAGTAATCTTATTAGTAGTACCGTTAATGGCGAAACTGCCCACTGCAGTCGTGATGGTATTGTTGATAGTAGATATGAATGTAGCTGCTGAGTAATTTCCGGGTGTGAATGTGTAGCTCGTGAGCACGCTCAGAACGTTGAGAGTAAGGGTGTTATAGGGTGCGCGAATGTTATAGAAGCCGAGTGGCATCTCAACCGACTTGAGAGCCACACGCTTCACACGGGTGTGAGTCTGACCAAGAAGAACTGAACAATCAAACGAGTTGAAGTTGTTGCTCTTGATAACAGTGTTGGCCTTGTTCGAGGATGTATCTACGTGAATAAACCAAACGCGGCTCATTTACTTTACTTTAAGATAAAATTCCCTGAAATGATACGATGAAGTGTCAGGCTGTTGCCTGGGAAGGGAATGATATAGATGGTCAATTTACAGTCAGAATTTATGGCAGGTGCGAAGATGGAAAATCACTAGCCGTGGGCGTTCCTTTCAATCCCTATTTTTACATTAAAATTCGTCGAGGACATTCCTTCCCTGATTTCAAGTCTGCAATTCAGAATCACTTTCGAAGCGATCTCAAAGAAGTTCGTGAGATTCACGCCAAGGATCTATGGGGTTTCCAGAACGGTCTGCTGTCTAGATTTGTTCGAATCGAGTTCAAGACGTGTAGGGCAATGCGTATGTGCGCCGCTGCCATCGAAAAGCTCAAGGAACGAGATGACAGGTGGGAAGATCTCAAGAGTTTCGGGAGACTCAAGATTTACGAGTCAAACATAGACCCAGTCCTGCGCTTCATGCACGTCACTGGAATTAAATCTACAGGCTGGTTCGAGGTTTCGCCCTGCGAGCCCGACTTTTCCACGTCATGCGACGTGAGCCTATGGGCTCCACGCATGGACCTCGTGAAACCACTCGACCGTGACGACATAGCTCCCCTCAAAATTATGAGCTTCGATATCGAGTGTTACTCCAAGGATGGAAGCTTCCCGACGCCGCAGAAAGCCGAGGACGTCATTTTTCAGATTGGCATGACGACGCGAGTCTTTGGAGGAGGCGAAGTTCGCCGCTGCCTGTGTCTCAAGCAGACTGACGCTCCAGATTGCGAAAGCTTCAAGACCGAGAAGGCCCTTCTACAACGGTTCGAACAGTACATCACCGAGATTGATCCTGACGTGGTCACTGGGTGGAACATCTTCGGGTTCGATCTCGAGTTTCTGCTCGTGCGCTCTACTCTGAATAACCTGGCACCAACCTGGGGGCGGTTCAAAGACTCTCCGGTGGAACTCGTCACCAAGAACCTGTCCTCAAGCGCTCTAGGGGACAACATGCTCAAGATGGTTCCTATGCGTGGAAGGTACGTGTTTGATTTCTTCCAAGACGTCAAGCGCGAGCACAAGCTCGAGTCATACTCCCTGAACAACGTCAGTAAGCACTTCCTCAAGGACCAAAAGCATGATATGCCGGTCAAAGAGATTTTCAGCCGGTACGCCGAGGGGGACCCAAAGAGACTTGGTGAGGTGGCTGAATACTGTATGCAGGACACCGCCCTTCCTCTCAGGCTACTAGACAAACTCTTTCAAATTCAGAACCAAATTGAGATGGCCAAGGCGTGCTGGGTTCCGCTGGCTTTTCTAAGCGAGAGAGGGCAGCAAATCAAGGTGTTTAGTCAGATGGCTTACAAGGCTCGTGAGATCGGTTTCATCATTCCCGTATTCCGCGCGCCCCCCGGCTCGGCGTCTGACGACAAGTACCAAGGGGCCACCGTGCTAGAGGCCCAGACGGGAGCGTACTACACGCCAATCACTGCACTCGACTTTGCTAGCCTGTACCCGAGCATCATGTGCGCTCACAACTTGTGCTACTCGTCCCTCGTGATGGATCCTCAGTTCGATAACCTCGAGGGAGTGGAGTACGAGCAGTTTGGGCCGTTCAGATTCGCTCAGAACGCACCATCTCTCCTTCCAGCCATCCTGACGGATCTGAAGGCCTTCCGCAAGAAGGCCAAGAAGTTGATGGCTGCAGCGGAAGGAACTCCCATGGAGGCTGTATATAACGGTCAGCAATTGGCCTACAAGATTTCTATGAATAGTATATATGGATTTACTGGCGCGTCTAAGGGCATGCTTCCGCTTCTCGCAATTGCATCAACGGTTACTATGCGAGGACGACAAATGATCGAGGAGACGAAGAATTATGTCGAGGCCAACTTCCCTGGAGCCAACGTCCGGTACGGAGACACCGACTCGGTGATGGTGGAGTTCGACACACAGGGTCGCAAGGGCCAAGAGGCTATCGATTACAGTTGGGAACTTGGCGAGAGAGCCGCGGCGGAATGCACGAAGCTCTTCAAAGCGCCGAATGACCTGGAGCTCGAGAAGGTCTATTGCCCGTACTTTCTCTACTCGAAGAAGCGTTATGCAGCCAAGATGTTCGAGAAGAATAAGAATGGAGAAATAGCCTTCAAAAAGATTGACGTCAAGGGTCTGCAGGTGGTCCGGCGCGACAGCTGTCAGTACGTGCGTGAGACGCTCAAATCACTCCTGAATATGATTCTCGAGAGTGACGACCCGCGGCCTCCGGTGGAGTTCGCCAAGGCGGCTGCCAAAGCGCTCACAGGCGGGGAGGTGCCGACTGAGAAACTGATGATGAGTAAGCAGTTGGCGTCATCCTACAAGGTTAAGATGCCTCACGTGGAGGTTCGAGACAAGATCAAGAAGCGCAGTCCCGGCTCGGAGCCACAGCAAGGAGACCGCGTACAGTTTGTAATCGTGGAGGGCCCCAAGAACGCCAAGATGTTTGAAAAGGCCGAGGACCCCGCCTGGGTGGCTGAGAACGGTATCAAGATAGATTACCAGTATTACTTCACAAACCAACTGAAGAAGCCAGTGTGCGACCTGCTAGAGCCTCTGCTCGGCAGCGACACAGCGAATCTCCTGTTTGCACCAAAGGTCAAGAAGATTACAGATTTTTTCGGGCTTAAAAATTAAGGACGCTAATTTAGTATGGAAAAACAGATCAATGACATGATCGAAGAGGAGGTGAATCGGCGCGTTGCGCTGCGCCTCCGCAAGTCGCTCGAGGTGATTGCGAAGCTCTACACCATCCCCTTGGCGCGACTTGTGGAAGACACTGCTGACGTGGAGTGTCGTTTTTGCAAGGGTCAGCTGAAGAGCAAGGCGCGGTGCCTCAAGGAGCCCAAGGCGAACGGGTACTGCAACTTTCACCAAAAGCAGGCGCCTCAGATGCCCGTGGGAGAACCTGCAAAACACAAAGAGGCCGAACCCGTTGTTTGGAATTTGGAGGCTAGAAGTCGCTTAAACATTTAGAACCCTAAAATATCAATGAGTAAATCTGATCTTCTTCTAGAAAGTCTCACCCGGTTTTTCTCGGAGAAAGAGAACTCTGATCAGTTGCGAGATGTCCTTTGTCACAACAAGGGAATTTCACTTCGAAACTTGGAGTGGTTTGTGACCAACTACTCCAAGGCCCGTCACGTCACATATACGGCGCCTAACGGCAAGATCTTTACGGTGCATGTGGCTTACAAGTCTTCACTCGACGGCTACTCGAAGAAGCTCTTCGACCCCTTCTGCCGCACGGAGCGCATCGAATTTCAAGGCATCACCACGACTGTAGCCCAGTTGAACTTCATTCGTTGGTGCATCACGAATGGAATTATCGCATACCTCATCAAGCAAAAGGAAGTCTTGCGGACCCATTCGCAACCTCCAAAATTGTGTATCCATAATAAAACACATACAGCTGATACCCCTGAATCAGCTGAGACGCGTACGCAGGTACAAATGACAGGTTCAGTTTAGTAGTCTGGGAATTTAGCTTGGAAAAATTAATATAACCACCTGAATTATACTCTTTAGGATTTAAACCAAATGAATACATGTAAATATTCTTGGCCGGCACCGACAGACCGTGATCCATGGGCTGCTTGAATGAATAGTAGAGCGAACCCTTGAATGTACTGGAAATGTCGATTCCGTTCAACACAATTTTAGCAGTGTCAATAACGTCAATAAAGGAGGTTGTACCGGACACGAAAGTTAGGGGCACTGCAGTCTGAATATACTGAGTGGTATATCCATAAATGTACCGTGAATCATAATAAAGACCTGAAGGTGCGCCTGTTGGCGTTGCTATCGACTCGTACTTGCGATTGCGAATAAACCAAATGAGCATCTGCACTGGAAAACTGGCTGTAAGCTGAATCTGGGGGTTGGCATCCGTAAATGGAAGAGCCGACTCTTTCTGAACTCTATTGATGACGTATCTCTGGGGGGTGGATTGGTAGTAGAGCTTCTCTGCATCCGTTAGCTTAATTTCCTCCAAAATTAGAGATGGATTAATAATGTCTTTTCTCGAAACGCCCAAGTCATTTGTGATCCATACCCACGGGTTGAACTTAATTTTAAGATAGATTCTCTGGTTGGATATGGCACAGAGTGGTAGGTAAGGGCGACGCAGTCTCTCACGGCCTTTATTAGCGTGCGAGTGCCTTCTACAGAAGAAGAATTCAAATGGTATGACCATGTTGAGTGTTGTCGTGGGGCTCACGTTAGACGAGGATCCCCCATTCACCGCTGAAAACATGGACTGTTGCTCATCGGCGTCAAGGAACACCTGATCACGAATAAAGAACCAATCGTCATATACCGTCTCTATGACGGTGTCATTTATCATAAAGTCTGCTTGGGCTATAAGCGCGCGGCCAACCTGGTTGGTGTATGCATTGGACGATCTCGTGAGAGCCGGCAAAGAACACTTGAGGTACATATTACACAGTAAATCACCAAGTTCCTTCGGTTTGAGCTCTATTGTTATAGTTTGCCCAAGAAACACGTTACCTGAAATAGGGACGTTGCGCTGATACATGACGAAATTACTATGCTGTGGAAATTTTGCATTGAACATGCTATCATCCTCACCCCGCGTATATTTCTCTTGGGGACCCACTGCGTAAAGGGATATAGTTGTTCCCGAGTTGTACCCCTGCTTAGTAATCTCCTTGTATTCATCCTGAAATATCTTAACCTCCTTTATCTCAGTATTCAGGTCTCGTAAAGGCGCACCACCTGAAATCTTGAGTTTAGTATTCATCTCGATCATAGTCACATTTGAAGTTTCAGATATGTACTGGACATTAGCTCCGATCACCTTGGCTTGGGTAGGTGGCTGTTTCACAATTATATTTTCAACTGGAATTGGTAGCCCTGTATTTTCAGGAATAGAATCAGTGTTCAGAACTATATACGAGTCATACCACCACAGTTCAGTTACGCGTCCCGATATAGTCACAAACTGTTTTACTGTGACATTCCCAGTGAGACCCGGGATTCCAGATATGCTCCACCCCTCACCGAACATGAGTGGAACCACCGACCCCTTTATATAGAAGCTTGGTACGTTGCGCGAGACGTAGTAGAATCCAGAAAGGGCGCCCGTGATTGAGTTGGTCACTAGCGAACTGGCGTCTGGTGGGTACAAGGTGGCGCCAATAACACCTTGGACGCCCTCGACATTCTGCTCAGTGTCCGTCTGACACTCGAAAGACCACGTGTAACCCTCGCTGTTCTGCTCACCAAGCTTCTTTATGCCAGGCTGATCACTGACTTTAGTCAGAATGACGTTGCCCATCAGGCCTGTAACGCCAAAAGCACGCCACCCCGGGCCTATGGGCGCCTTCATAGTGGCCGTGAGTAGAGGCCATGTGGTATTGACATAGAAGGTGATCACATTTGATGACGTCGCCATAAAGAACCCACTAATTTGAACCGGAATTGGTACTGGCTTGGCGGCTGGCTCAGGTGGCGGCGGGGGTGGGGGTGGTGTGATGGCATCCACCAATTTCCTTTGTAAATTTCTTTCAAGTTCCAGAACCTTCTGGAATTGTGTAATCGGATTTAGTTCCATCCTCTACAAATTGGACAGGTTATTTTTCCACAACTGCACCACACTCGTCGCCTTGAGTGTATCGCGCTCGGTCGCCTTTGCACGACACAGAGCCTGCAGCTTATCAACCTCCTCTTTCGTGTATTGGTACGTCTTGATGTCAAGTAGCTTGGGCCAGATGGCCTCGTCGTACTTTTCCCGCCGGAGCTGCTCGTGAATCTTCCCAAGTGGAATGTTGAAGATGTGCATGCGTGGAGTCACCGCCACATCACTAATGAAGCGGGCCTTCTCCGTCAGCCACTGAATCTCCTCGTCGAGCTGGTTCAGAAGGTGCTGCTTACGCTTCTTGTAAATTTTGATCCTAATTTCAATGTATTCCACTAGAATCTCCTCTGGACTGTTGTACTTCTTCACAGCCCCGTTAGGTCCAATTAGGTACATGTTGCTAGTGTGAATAGTCTTGGTCAGGCCCAGCTCCCGGAGGGGGTTTTCTAAACCTTCCCCACCCCAGATGCGAAAGTCTGGCTGAGTTTCACTCGAGTGATTCTCGTACTTTTGGATGGTGCCTTTCTCGACCAGCTCATCCAGGTGCTCCTTGACGTCCTGGATCCACCGGCCTGGTGGAAGCTCGGTGATGTGCAGCTGCGATCCCTCCTTTGCCACCACGCCGCTCAGAACCCACGTGTGATCCTTTGTCTTCTCCGTCTTGCCCTTGAAGCCCTTGAAGTGCGGCTTCATAGGCACCATAGGCACCTGATCCAGCGCGCACAGGATGTTTGTCTTGACGGCCTCGTAGTCGAAAGGCGGCACGTAGCAACTGAACCCCGTACCGATACCCTCCGCTCCATTCACCAGAATCATGGGCACAATTGGCGAGTAGAACTCTGGCTCCACCTGCTGCCCGTCATCCAACACATACTTGAGAACAGCATTGTCGCTCGGATCGAAGATCTTCTTGGTCCAAGGTGCGAGACGCGTGAAGATGTAACGGGGGCTCGCCGCATCCTTGCCGCCGGCCAGACGTGTGCCAAACTGACCCGAGGGCTCGAGTAGATTCAGATTGTTTGATCCGACGAAATTCTGAGCCAGATTGATGATCGTGCCCTGCAGGCTGGCCTCACCGTGATGGTACGCCGTTTGCTCAGCCACGTAGCCGGAAAGCTGAGCAACCTTCATATCCGCAGCGAGGTTCTTCTTGAGGCAGGCGTAAATCACCTTGCGCTGACTCGGCTTGAGGCCATCCGCCACGTGAGGAATGCTGCGCTTGATGTCCTCGGCGCTGAAGTTGGCCATGTCATGATAGATGAAGTCAGTCACTGTGAGGTTCTTCACTGCTCCGTACTTGACACACGGAGGAGGCGCGGCCATGTGCTGAGTCAGCCAGTGCTTGCGGTCATCCGCCTGCGCCTTGCTGAAAGCCAACTGCATAGACTCGTTGAATTTAGGATCTGAATTGAAGGCGACTGTAAGCTGCTCGATCTTTTTGAAGTATTCCTTTGCCTCGGCACTCGTGGAAGTACCGAGACCCTTGTAGTACTTGATGGGTCCAGACGGCGCCGCCTCGCGGAAGGCGTCCTCCGTGAAGAACCACTGCTTGCCCGCCTTGATCACAGGCGTCACCATGCTCACAATAAATCCAAACTGAATTAGCTCGGGCCAATACACATGGAACATATTCAGCACCAGACCCTTGATGTGCGAGCCGTCAAGATCCGCATCCGTCATGATCATGAGACGGCCGTAGCGCAGATCACGCAAGGAGGCGTACTTTTTGCCGTGCTGAAGTCCGAGGATCTTCTTGAGGTTGGAGAACTCTTCATTGTCCGTCACCTGCTTAATTGTGGCGTCCCGGACATTGCGTGGCTTGCCACGCAGAGGGAAGACGCCAAACTGATTGCGACCGACGATGCTCAAACCGGCGATGGCCAGCGCCTTGGCCGAGTCTCCCTCCGTGATGATGAGCGTGCATTCCTGACTCCGATGGGTCCCGGCCCAGTTGGCGTCGTCCAGCTTGGGCACGCCGGTGATGCGTGACTTTTTGGAGCCGTCAGTCTTCTTGAGCTCCTTCTCAACCTTGGCCAGACCGAGAGCTAGGAGATCCTCGATGACGCCAGTAGCCAGGATATCCTTGATGAATTTTGGTTTGAAATTAATTACATCTGAAATTTTGGATGTACATTCTGCCTTGGTCTGACTGGAGAACGTTGGATTCACCACCACCGCTCGTACGAATATGAAGAGGGCCGACTTGATCTGAGCAGGCTTGAGCGTCACACAGCGTTTGTCCTTGACGATTTCGTCGCAAATTAGCTTGGAAACCTTCTCCACGTGAGCACCGCCCTTGGTTGTGGCGATGCCATTCACGAAGCTAACCTGCTGGAATGCGCCAGACTGCGAGTGGCCTACTACAACATCAAAGTTGTCGGTGTGCATCTTTGCCACATTCGTGAGCCCGTGCATAGCCGCATAGTCCTCGAGGGAGGAGACGCTGAGCTTCTTGGTATTGAAGTAGATTTCCGCCTTGGCGCACCACATGGCGGCATCCCACGTGCGCTTCTCCACAAGCTTGGCGAAATCTCCCGGGCCACCGAAGCGCTTCCAGTCCGGTGAAAAGGTGACTGTCACGGACGGAACAGTCTTCTCATCAGTGATGACGGGAGGGCTCACCTTGCTCATGTTGTCCGTCCAGGTTTGCTCATAGACCTTCTTTCCGTCACTAATTTTAATTTTAAATTTAGAACTGAAAACATTGGCGAGCTTGGCACCGTAGCCGTTGCGACCGCCAGTGACGCGCTGCTCCTCGTCATTGTAGTTGGAGCTGGTCAGAAGATACCCAAAGATGAGTTCAGGGATCCACAGGGGCTTTCCATCAGGACCCTTCTCCTTCTCGTGTTTCTTGATAGGAATTCCAACTCCAGAATTATAAACTGTAATTGAGTTGTCGGCGGCGATTCTCACCTCGATATACGCCACCTTTTTGGGATGCAGAGAATGCTGGTCAATTGCATTGACGAGAACCTCGTCGAAGATTTTCACCAGCCCAGGTGAAACAGAAAGCTGAGAAAGCTTGAAGTGTGACCCATCTCGAACCCAATATTGGGCAGGTTCGGGATGGAGGGATCCAACATATGTGTCGGGACGCTTGAGAATATGTTCAGTATGTGAGAGTCGTTCATACTGCATTTGGTTACAAAGGTAGGGGGCTGTGACTTTAAGCGTTGAACAAGTTCCAATTTACTGGTGGTTTTCCGAAAATTTCCTTGTAAAATCCACCGTACTGGAGGAGTATATGGGCACCACCAAACATTACTACACTGGAGCCTATAGCAGAACCTACTTTTTCCCCGTGCTGCTTGGCCACCACAACTTCACCTATAGTTATTAGTGTTACAAATCCAATTAATTCGGGTATGAAACCCATAATGGACTCGGGTGGGGCGACCCGTGCAACAAAGGCGAGATAAATCATATACAAAACTGCTGAAATTCCAATTACGGTAAAAATTGGAGCCATCACATTGCGCTGTTTCTCCTGTGTGCCCTGGAGATGCTCACCGGTCATCAGAGCAAAGTAACCAGAGAATTCACGCGTGACGGCGAACAGGAAGAAGAAAAGAGCGCCAATAAATACAGACTCAAAAAACAAGTCTGGGCGCTTGCGGTTCCATGCGATAAGGAGGCCGGCAAGTGCGCTGGTGCCTGCGATGAGGATGCTGCCAGCCATGAATCCACGTGGATCCTTCTCGACGTAATCCTTGTGACCATTGATAAAGCTCAGAAGCAGGAAGAGCGCCACGAGGCCAACTTTACCCACGATCACCAGCTTCTCAAACATGTGCTCTGCTGCAGGCTGATTAAGGCCAAACAGCGACTCGCGCTTCACAGCAACACCAACTAAAATAGATAATAGAAGTACCCCAGCTACACTTGCACCAATAGTATCAAGTGCAAGACTCACTGGCTTTTTCTCTTCAGTTGCCATTATTACTATAATTTAGATTTTAAATTTAATGACAGCAACGACCAGGACTATTATCGCAATAGCCGCTGCAATTTCATATGGAAATCTGTCTGGCTCTGACGGCAAATATTTGCATTTGGGTCCCCAATAAACTACAGCCTCGCTGTAGCTCATAGTTGGTTTCTTCAGTTGTCTATTTACTTCATTGTGTATATCGACTGACCACAAGAACAGCTCGGCTCCACTTTCCATGCGTTCTTCTATGGGGAATTTCTGAAGGGTCTCGTCAAAGTGCTTCTGGCACACTGGGCAAGGCAGGACTTTGGAGTAGCTATCCACGAGTTGCCTGAACCCTTCTTTGTGTGCGTCAGTAAGGGTCTGGGGGGCGGTGAGACAAGCGATGTGCAGAACTCCCCAAAAATACGGGCCCCAGTTGGTAAATACCATTCTAGTATTGACAGGGAAAAAATCTTGAACTAAATCAAGATGAAGAAGCCTTCAAGAATAGATCGAATGATCCAGGAACTCAAGGCACTTATCGAGAAGGCGCGCCTCGCCGCCAAGGCTAGAATTCAGAAGAGAAGAGAATCACGTGTTCCTCGAAAAATTTACGTGCCTCAATTCTTGCACCGGAGACGCTCTCCGAGCCCGCTGCGGTTACCAAGCCCACGGCGCCTCCAGAGCCCACGGCGGAGAAGCCCAAGCCCACGGCGCCGCTCAGTCACCCGTTCGCAGTCCGTTTCCAGACCTGTATTTATTCCTGCTAGAGAGTCTCCTTCGGCAGCTGCTTTCAGTCGCTCGCGGTCGGTCGCTTACCGCCGCCCGAGCGCAAGCCCTCTGTTTGCAGGGACGGCAGTAGCAATAGCACCTTATGTGCCTAGCAATCAGGCGCCTTCGGCTACGATCCGAGGACCACCAAAGGCCAAGAGATCTCTTTTCTCCATTCCAGAAAATAACAACTTTAAAAGCCCCCCAGCCACCTTGGGTGGCGCGAGCCCAAAATACGTTCCAGCGGGAGGCCCTCCTTCAACTCCACGCAAATAAAGATTTAAAATTATAAAATTCCATGAAGATCGTCGTTGTCGGTGGCGGGTCGGCAGGATGGATGTCTGCTGCAACCATGATCTCACAAGTTCCAGGGGCGGAGGTTACTGTAATTGAACCTTCTAATATACCCCCTATTGGTGTTGGCGAATCAACAATTAATGAATTTGTTGATTGGCTCAATTTACTCGATATAGAACCTGAAAAAATTATGAAAGATACTGATGCGATATTCAAATTAGCAATTAAATTTAGAGATTTTTCTAGTATCGGTGAGGACTTTTTCTATCCATTTGGTTCTTTGAATAATCCAACTGGTGAAAATACTAAATCGGGTGCCATCGAGGGGTGGAGCATGCGCCGATGTTTTCGTCCAGATCAAACCAAGTCATTTGTAGATTCCTTCTACCCCACTATGGCTCTTATCCGCCACGGAACTTTCATGCGTAATACCCCCAATTTTCCACAGGGACATTACGCCCTTCACTTTGATGCAATTAAGTTTGCAAATTGGCTCCGTGATAATTACTGTATTCCAAAGGGCGTTCGCAAGATTACAGGTGAGGTCGAGCACGTGAATACAGACGATTCCGGGGTTACTTCACTTGTCCTCAAGGATGGTTCGGAAGTTTCAGGCGACCTGTACCTGGACTGTACCGGCTTCAAGTCTATGCTGCTTGGTGGTGCGCTCAAAGAGCCGTTTGTGAGCATGAAGCACGTGCTGCCTAACGAGTTTGCGTGGGCTACACAGATCCCCTACGTCAATAAGAATGAGGAGTGCAAGCCATACACCACATGCACAGCTCTCGGCAATGGGTGGGTCTGGAACATCCCAGTGTGGTCTCGGATAGGAACTGGCTACGTCTATTCTGATGAGTTTATTAGTCACGAGCAAGCTCTCGACGAGTTCAAGGCGCACCTGGCAGCCAACGGCCGGGACCCAGAAACCCTAACGTACAAAAAGATCCAGTTCAAATCGGGTGGATACGAGAGGTTCTGGGTTAAGAACGTTGTGGGAATAGGTCTAGCAGCAGGTTTCATAGAACCACTCGAGTCCAGCGGACTATGGACCATCCACAACAACCTCACCGAGCTTGTGAAAGTTCTCCATCAAGGTCATTTCAATGAATTTAAGAAGCAAATTTTCAACAAGACGTGTTCAAAGTTGTTCGACGAGTTTGTAGGGTTTGTACATATCCACTACCTGTTATCTACCCGGGATGATACTGAATACTGGAGGAAGATAGCTAGGACCAGTGTGAAGATCGAGAATGAAAATTATTATCAGAGAACTTTTGATATCAGATTCAATTCTCACAACACATATGGAAATGGTATTTATTGCATCACGGCTGGTATGAAGTTTTGGCCCTTTGATGACATCAAACTTAAGAGTGCTTTTAATTCAAAATTGGATGTGAATGAAGTTTTCAAGGAAAAATACAAGAAAATGGATGACGTGTATTCAGAGTGGGACCAAGAGGCTCGCAAGGCTTGGCCCATGATGGAACTTCTCAGGAGAATCCACGGCCAAACTAATTTCTTGATTTATAATACATAATGTCCGGATATACGCGTCTTGGAAATAACAGAAATTTTGTTACTCTCCGTAAAGAGAAGGAGGCTCAGATGCTGGCTCAGGAGCAGGCCCGCCGGGAACTGTCGGCTGCTCGCAAGGTGGCGCGCCCAATTCTTCGCGGATCTTTCGCTGGATACCGCCAGAATCGCGCTGGCAACATCGAGAGTTCGATTTATGGTGGCATCGGTGGTAAGGCTGCGGCCAATTTTGGCCAGAGACGGCCAGGTGTGGCTTCCGCCAGAGCTTTGACGGCAATTGGCGGTTTTGGAGCTGAATACGCCAAGGGGCGCAATAATCGCAATGCGGCACGTGTGAATGTTCAGCTAGCTGTTAATAGACTTATTGGTAAGTCAGTAGGCCAGTGGAATAAGAACGATCGGTCCAATTATATGAAGTATCGTTCTCGTTATCAGAATGCAGTGAATCAGGTCGTCAGATCAGGTGGTGCAATTATTTACAATAATAAAGGAAAACCTAGAAGCATGCTGCGTGGCATGGCCCGCCTGCGCGAGGTGGGTCGTGGAGCTCGCGCCAGTCTGCGTAACAAGCTTGGAGCTGCACGCATGTATGGACGCACTGGTCTGAGTGCTGGACGTTATGCCGCCAACCTCGCTGCGGCAGCCGGAGCACGCGGCTATGGATCTTTTGCCCGTGGTCTGGGCAAGGCGGCTGGTTACGGCTACCGTGCCGGCCACGCTATGGGCAACTACCCACGCGCTGCATTGATCGCCCAGCGGGCACCCACCGCAGCCTCCGTAAATGAGGCTGTGACCAAGTACAACCGCGCCCTTGCTCGTGCGGCAAACAGCCCAACCCCCGGAAATGTGAGTGCAGCTCTTGCAGCTGGGACGCGTGCTCAGGGACTTCTGGCAAGAGCTTCCCCATAAAATTATAAAGTAATAATATATGCCGGTCTGGCAACATTACGCTGGACACTTTGTCGGAAATAATCGGACTTTTAATAACAGAGTTGCAAATGAATTGAATAAACATCCAAATACCAATCTTGACAAAATTGCGCGCAAAGTTGCGAGAAATATGCTCATGGAGAAATATTACAGAACTCGTGAAAACAGAAGACACGGAATGCGCTGGACTGTAGGCGGCAATACTTATCATATGCTTGGGGGGCCAAAAGCGGCCTTTATTGCATCACAAGTGAATATATCAAAGTATAATCGCGCAATCGAAAATCTAAACTATGAAAATAAAAAGATCGCTCGTCGCGAGGCGCAACTCAAGCGTCTTGGACAGTACAAAGCATCGTCTCGAATTCTTCTACGATTAAGAAAGCTCAGAACAATTATTCACCGGAAAATTGCCTATCTCAAGCACAAAGCTAAGCATGACATGTTAATGGCTTATAGTAGAAGAACAAATACAGGATCAAGATATTTAGCATCTGGTGTGGCGCGCGTCCATGGGTTGTTCAATAGACCACGGTCTTATCTGGCAACCCGTGGTAAAAATGCCAATCAGCTTAGGAGCCTATTGGAAAATTAGGTTTTGTGCTCGGACCCTAACCCCGGTCGTCATATAAACCATCCCAAAAATGTCTCTCATGCCCGACCGCCCCAAGCCTCTCGGCTGGAACGCCACCCGCACCGAGGCCGTCGCCCAGCGGACCGGCACCCCTAAACAACCAACCCCCAAAGCC
>Ga0247723_1000219_pt1 | contig 37203 bp, 57 predicted proteins | sample MSEWelMarce5H_FC_FD_189079 | JGI IMG/M metagenome (GOLD analysis project Ga0247723, IMG submission 189079) | Subsurface sediment microbial communities from gas well in West Virginia, United States - MSEEL Well Study Marcellus 5H_FC | ecosystem: Environmental > Terrestrial > Deep subsurface >... | reverse complement strand
GACTTTATCCTAAATGGAATGGGCCAGCACTGTTTCGCCGACGTTCAGAAGTCTCTCCTTCTGCTTGGGCACTTGTTTATCAGCAGCAGGATGTCCAGGAAGATTCTATTTTCCCCCCTGCTTGTGTCCAAGGTTCAGTCAACAGGATGCGCAAACGCGGCAAACTAAAGCCAGGCACACCAGGACATCCTGCTGAGCAGGGTCAGTGGTACACCATCATGGGTCTTGACCCAGCGATGAGCGGTAACACTGCAGCGGTAATCATGACAGTTGACCGCCAAACTCGCAAGAGATATATTTTAGATGTCGAGAACATGCAGGAGCCAACTCCGCAGAAGATTCAGTCTTTGATTGAGGCATGGTGCGAGAAGTATCGCCCTCAGGAACTGCGTATCGAAATCAATGCGCATCAAAAGGCTTACGCCTTAGATGAGACACTACGTAGTTACCTAGCCTCGGCGGGGGTCAAATTTTCAAGCCAGTTTACTGGTAAGAATAAATGGGACACATCATTCGGTGTGGCTGCTATGTCAGGGCTTTTTGGGTCTATGCGTGGCACTTCATTCAATCACGACAACCTGATGGAACTTCCTTCTCAGGACGGTTCAGAAGGCATCAAGGCACTTATCCAGCAATTGATTACCTGGAAGCCTGATACCAAAGGTAAGACAGACTGCGTTATGGCTCTATGGTTCTGTGAACTACGGGCAAGAGAAGTTATCGGAACTACAAGAATCACCCAGAGCCACATTCCAAATAAATGGGCTACACCTCGCCAGAGTGCTACACGGTACATGGTTAACGTAAACGATTACGAATTTGGCGAATACGAATAGGACAACAATGGCAGACATCAAGACTATTGCACGGCGTGTAGACGCCATGAAGCATCGTGCTGCAGAGCGCGACAGCAACATGGCTAACATCCTGTCTGTGCGTAAGGGACGTATGGCAGAGGTATTCCCTGACATGTTCCCTACAGACATGCCTAATGCCATGGTTGCGAACTTTGTAGATGTTGCAGCACGTGACTTGGCTGAGGTGCTAGCACCGCTACCATCAATCAACTGCTCTACAACTAACATTACCTCTGACCGTGCTCGTTCTTTTGCTGACAAGCGCAGCATGATTGCCAACAACTATGTTTATCATTCACGTCTGCAGACCCAGATGTATGGTGGCGCAGACCAGTACTTCTCCTATGGTTTCCTACCAATCCACGTCGAGGCTGACTGGGATGCAAAACTCCCACGTATTCGCGTCGAAGACCCAACTGGTGTCTACTATGAGCGTGACCGCTTTAGTCGCCTTGTTGCTTATGCTAAGCGCTACAACAAGACAATCGGAGAACTCGTCAATGAGTTCCCAGAGTATGACCGCGCTATTCTTGGTCAGTTCGGATACGACCAGAATCTAAACGCTGAGGTTGAGATTATCCGCTACATGGATAAGAACGATATTATCCTTTACGTTCCCTCACGCAAAAACTTAGTTTTATCACAGGCTAAAAACCCACTTGGCAAGATGACAGTGTATATCGCTGAACGTCCATCTATCGATGGCTTGCCACGCGGACAGTTTGATGATGTGCTCTTTGTACAACTTGCTCGTGCACGTTTTGCTAACCTCGCTATGGAAGCGGCTGAAAAGTCAATCCAAGCGCCTCTCGTAGTACCTGATGATGTTATCGACCTTCCTATGGGTCCTGATGCAATCATTCGTACTAACCAACCCAATGGTGTTGGGCGTGTCCGTTTGGACATTCCCGCTGCTACTTTCCAGGAGCAATCAGCCCTCCAATCTGAATTGCGTTTAGGTGCTCGATATCCTGAGGGTAGAACTGGAAACATTGACGCTAGTGTAATCACTGGTCAAGGTGTCCAGGCACTTCTTGGTGCTTTCGATTCTCAGATTAAGGCTGGTCAAACAGTCCTTGCTGAGATTCTTGAAGATGTCATCAAGATGTGCTTTGAAATGGATGAACTCCTTTTCAATAGCGAAAAGAGCGTTAAAGGTGTTGCACAAGGTACGCCGTACGAGTTAAAGTATATGCCAAGCAAGGACATTAAGGGCGACACTTCGGTAGAAGTCCGATATGGCTTGATGGCTGGATTAGACCCTTCACGTGCACTCATCTTCTCTCTCCAAGCGCTAGGCGCAGATTTAGTATCTAAAGACTTTATTCGTCGTGAACTACCATGGGCTGTTAATGTCACAATGGAAGAACAACGAATTGAGATTGAAAAGATGCGCGATAATCTCACTGCAGCAATTACTGCAAGCGCACAAGCAATACCTGCTATGGCCGCACAAGGCCAAGACCCATCTAAACTAATCCAGAATATTGCTGACGTTATTGAACGTCGTCGTAAAGGGGATAGTATCGAGGCTGCTGCGTTGGCAGTGTTCAGTCCGAAAGAGCCTGAACAACCGATGCAGCCAGAGATGGCTCCGCCAGGCACACAAGGCCCAGTTGAGCAAGCGCCCCCGTCCCCAGCGGCTCCTGGACAACCTTCTGGCGGAGCCCCTCAACAACAGGGAGCACCAGCAGATTTAGCAACAATGTTAGCAGGCTTAGGAGGATAACGTGGCTACTCGAAAGAAAAAAGTCGAGACAGTAGATACTAACGAATACAATCGTTTGGAAATGTACTGCATCTGGCTTAACGAGTACTACACCTCACTGCTAAGAGCGGGTTTTAAACACGATGTAGCGTTAGCGCTAATTATCGATAAGGATTCATATCCTGACTGGGTTGAGTGGAAACTACCAACCAACACTGATATTGCAAAATACATGGATGAAGACGAGGACTAATAATGGCTGTTAATGAAAAAGTTTCAGGGGTTGGTGCAAACTCCAGCCGTACTGACAAAAATCTTACAGCCCGTGTACAGCGTGTAGTCAATGATGCAAAGATTCAAAATGCTCCTGGAGGCTCATACTCTGAGCGTTCTAATCTAGAAAGCCTTGCACAAGGTGCATCTACTGATGTAGCAACATCTTTGCCAGTAAATGCTCCTGCTATGGGCAGTATCCCTGTAAATACAACCAACGTTTTTGCTCCTGGAAGCCAAGAACTACCATTATCACATGGTGCAAAAGGTGGTCCTGGTGCTGATGATTCAATCCAGCAAATCCCAGTAGACGCAGTTGACCAAAGTTCTTTACTTGCTCGTGCTTTGCTACAGCAAAACCCTTCATCTCGTCACCTATTAATGATGGTGGAAGCATTTAACGAAATGGAATCATAAATGGCTAATGTAAATGAAGCCATTAAAGGGTATCTATCAGATACTCGTACTCCATTACAGCAGATGCTTGACTATAAAAAAGCAGGCTTGCGTGGTAGCGAGTTAGATAACTTTAATAACATCCTTAAGAAGTATCCTGGCATAAGCAAAGACCTTGTTATGTCAATGGTGGGCCAAGGGCTTACTGCAGATACACCAGGATTGAACAAGATTACTACCATTGATGGTATCGCTGCACTCAAGGCTGATTCATTTAAAGTAGATAAGATTAAGAGCCAGGTAAAGCCTAAGCGCGGAATCCTTGGTTCTATTGAGTCTGCATTTAAAGAGGCTGTATATGACCCTTTCAAAGGTGCTACTCGTTTAATATTTGCTGGACTTCGTTCACCTTATGACATGGCAACTACACTGGGACGTGACGTTACTGGCATGCTACGTGGAGAAGAAGGTTCCAGCGCTGAATTTGTTAAAAGTTTAAGCCAAGGAATCCTAGGAGAGAGTACAACTCTCGGTCAAGTATTGCGTAATGCAAACAACGGCACAGGTTCTGGCTTCTTCGTATCACCTGAAAGCAAAATTGGTAAGGCTCAAGCCAAGGAAATGGCTCAGTTTGGTCTTATCAATGGTAAGTCTTACACATTGGGACGCGGTATTTTTAGTGGCGTAGGTATGAATCCTAATGGAAACGCCTATAAAGTTATGTCAGGTATTGTGGATGCAACCCTTAACGTGGCTGCAGACCCATCAACATGGTTTGGACCTGGCGCTGTAGGCAAGATTATTAGCCAAGGGCAGAAAGCAACTAAGTTAGCAGAAGAAGTTGCACCCTATACTAAGTCATATTTTGATAATCTTAGCAAAGAAGCAATTGATGACCTTGAAAAAAGCGGTCAAATTCTTCGTGATAAGCAAACTAAGAAGATTTCTAGCCCATACAAGCGTATTGCTAATCAGTATAAGGCTAAAGAGCAAGAGATTATTGCTACAGAGAAGGCTATTGTCAATAAAGAAGTTGAAACAGCCAAGAAACTGCTTAACTTTGAGACTAACAAGTGGATGCGCTGGGCAAATGAGCCTGGAGATACCGCTGTAAAGCAAACTCTTTCTAATAAGTCTATTGCAGAGTGGTTTGTAAGCAATCCTAAGACTCAAACAGGTGAACTTACACAGGCTATGGACCTGCTTTCAGCAGATATGAAAAACACTGGCGGCTTCTTTGATGGTCACATTATCCTTGATGAAGTGCCTCAATATGGCAAAATCAGCGTTGGTGCTCATGGTCTAGACGAGTATGTAGTCACAGCAAACGATGCAAAACAGTTAAAACTCCTTGACCTTGCTGATGATTTCACAAATGCTGACGATACTGTACGCGCTGCAGAAGCGCTTCGTCGTTCTAAGTTAGCAGATTCTCTTGATAAACTAGGCAAGAACGTCAAGGACCCAGACTTTAAGGTCTACAGTGAACTTGCTTCAAACCTGCGTGATGATGCCGCAAACCTTGATGGTTTTGTAGGTTCTCTATTTGCAGTTGGTGACGAACTTGTAGCAGCCAAGACTCTTGGTGCTCTTATTGGTGAAGTTGCAGACTATAAAAACTTTGCGGTAATGAGCAAGATTACTAGCACTATTGAAAAGATTTGGAAGCCAGATGGCTTTACCAATGTCCGTGCTATCTATGGCAAAGAAGGCGGAGTAGTAGTCACCAATCCTAATAAAATTGCTGCTACACGCGCAGAGATTGGCAACGCTGCAGCAGAGTTTGCAGACCCAACTAACCTTGGTCCTAACGTACTTAAGTTACTTGATTCAGTTCAGGATACAAAGGCTTCACTTGCTGCACGTCAGAATGAACTTGATGACCTGCTTAACAAGCAACTAGATTTAGAAGATAAAGAAGTCTGGTTCCAGCAACTTCGCCAGAAGGCTAACGAGGACCCAGACATTCTTCGTGAACTTATCCAGGACCCTAACAATGCTGGAATTAAAAACTTACTTAAGTTAGAGGCAGAGATTGCCGATAATAGACTAATGATTGAGTCAATTCAGTCTCAGATTGGTCTTACAGATAACTTTATGGGTAACATTGGTGAGGACTTTTCTAAGCCACTTAAGTTCCTTTTAGGACGTCAGTTCCAGCCTATCGGCGAATTGATTGCTAAGGAAACAGACCCAGTTAAACTACGCCGTCTATTTGGTCGCAAACTAGATGACAACATGGTTAAAGAACTGGTTGATGCCCAGACAGCAGATGACGTATTCAAGGTATTCTTGAACCAATTCGTTCCTGGTGCTGACCCACTTAAGATTAAACAGTCTATTTCTGCTGGCGTAAAGATTGCAACTAATCCTGCTGCACGTATGATTCCAATGGTTAATATGGATGCAATTAAGTTTGCAGAGAATATTAACAAATCGTTCGGTAGATTCTATATTCGCTCAACCGCTGTCAATCTAAACGATATTACAGCAGTGAACAATACAGTCGAAGACTGGATTAGTTCTATTGGCGTATCGTCTAAGTTTGCTGGTATTATTTCAAAAGGCGCACAAGAAAAGATTATCGAGAGTACTCAGCGCGCGGTATTTGCTGCAACTACAAACGCTGAACGTGCCGCTGCCGTACAAAACGGCATAGGCAGACTTGTAGATGAAATCGGAAAAGCAATTAATCTTAGCGATGAAGAGATTAAGTCACTTCGTAATGCCACAAAGATTAACGGCAAAGAAGAGGCTATCATCACTTCATACTCTCTTGGAAATGCCATTGGCAACAAGGGTGCTGGTCTAATTGTTACAGAAGGCAAGAACATCCGTCTTGAAAAGGGTATTCTTGAATCTCAATTAGTACGCGATGTCATTAACTTCCCTGATTCACGTAGAGTCAATGAAGCGGTTATTAAGTTTAAGACTAACAACCCAGTCTATGGTGGTGCTAAGTCTGCAAGAATTCTTCTTGAAGAGTTTGGTGACTTGTGGCGTACAACACAGTTAGTTGGTCGTGCTGCATACATCTTCCGTAACATCGCAGAAATGCAGATGCGTCAGTTCTTCTCTGGACATAACAGCCTTTTTAATAACCCCATGGGATTCATTTCTATGATGATTTCTGACCCTAATGGTAACGCTATCCAGAAGATGCTTGCAAAGCGTTCTCAGTATGGCGTAAACGCACTAGGTGATTCTTTTAAGGCTACAGATGCAGAGGTTGAGTTCTCTGAGTCTGTTATTGCTCGTATGTCTCTTATGCGTGGAACATCACGTGGTGACTATGGCGCAGAAGGACGTAAGGGCGCTATGTTCAAGGCTTACGAAGATATTACTCCTGAACACCCAGACTTTTTACAGGCTCTTTCTTGGACAATCAACAACTTCTCATCAGATAAGTTCATGCCTGATGTAGTCAGAGTTATGCAGATTGGTCGTCCAGAAGCACAGGTTGAATACATTGATAACCTTGTTGCTACATTTGATGAGCCAGGCAATAAACTCAAAGAATTCGTTTCAGCAATTTACGATGACAACGAAGGAATGCGTGAACTCCTTCTTAAGAATCCTTTCAAGGAGACTGGTCCTGGAGTAATTGCTGACAATATCAACAAAGAGAATCTAAGCATTTGGCTCTTTGATGCTTCACAACGTGACAGCGTTGCTGGTCAGTTGAACCTCCTTGCTGGTCAAGGTTCAAAGCGTAATTTGATTATGGACCTTATTCGTGACGGCGAACTAAAGGTTACAACATCTGGCGGCAAGGTAGTTACTATTAAGCCTCCTTATCGTCAAAAGGGACTAACCACAGAAGGCGTACTTGCTGCTGAAAAGGTATTCGCACGTCAGATTGAAGCATTCTTTAAGCCAGAAGAACTTACTGGTTCTGTTGCTAAGAACATGACTGAGAAGTTTGTAGGAGATGCAATCACTACAAGAGCACGAGCATTTACCGACATGTTCTTTAATTTAGCAGCCCGCATGGAATCAAAGGCTAACTTTGGACCTGAGTTTGACGCTGCTTACTGGGACTTTGTTGCAGGATACGCAGATATGCTCAGCACTGATGACTTGATTAAACTTCGTAGCAACGCCAATAAAGCGTTTGCACCCACTGGTAGAAAAAAGGTACTTGGAAGAGTTCCTAAGCCACTTCGTGTTATTAACACTACTCTCAAGAAGCGTCAGGCTAATCCAGATTATGTACACAAGGGTGGAGCATCTCTCAGGACTCTTGATTCTATGGCTGGAGAACAGGCTGCAGAGTACGTTAAGAACCTATTCTATGATGCTGCAAAGCAGAAGCAGTGGGCAAACTCTGCACGTTTGATAGCACCATTCGCACAGGCTCACTACAATACAATTGGTAAGTGGGCTGAACTTACTTGGTCTAACCCAACACCTATATACAAGGCTGGCAAAGCATTTGATGCCTTGACCAAGGAAGGCTCAAACGTTATCTATGACGTGTCAGGAATGACATACGATGATAACCAAGGCTTCTTGTACAAAGAAGAAGGTCAAGACCAGATTAAATTTAAAATGCCAATCGTAGGCAGCATACTTGGTGCACTTGCAGGCAAGAACCTTAGTGCTAAAGATGCACTACAGATTACATCACCTGTTGAGTCTCTTAACCTTGCATTTGGTTCTCTCAACCCAGTAGTTCCTGGAATGGGACCTGCTATGGTTGCAGCGTATCAATTTAGTGGACGTTCTAGTGCATTTGGTCCTGCAGATGATTTCTTGCGTGACATTTTGACACCATTTGGACAACCAAAGACACTTGGAGATATTATCTTTCCTGCATGGCTCAAGAAGACATCAGCGGCGGTACTTGGAGATGATGCATCTACACAGCGCGCTGTTAAAGATTGGGCTTCTTACTTAGCATCTACTGGTCAGTATGGAGATAATCCATTTGCATCAGATGCTAATCGTACAAAATTGTTTAATGATGCTGAGCGTCTTGCAAAGAATATGAATCTTTGGGGAGGCATTTTTCAGTCTATCTCTCCTGCAACTCCTATTCAAGAAGTTCTCACCAAGGTTAAAAACCCTGAGAACAAGAAGAACTTCATGACCATGAGCATGCTTTACAAGGCATGGAAGGATATCAACGAAAGACATCCTGGAGACCGCAACGCAGCAGTTGTAGAGTTCTCTGACAAGTTTGGCATCAACAACATTCTAGTTGCTGTGAGCGGAAGCACACCAGGAACATCTGGTTCTGCAGATGCTTGGACATTCCTTAACAACAACCCTGAGATTGCTGACAAGTACGCAACACCTACTGGAGACATAGTTCCTTACTTCTTCCCTGGTGGAGAGTTTTCTCTTAAGTACTATAACTGGCAGAAGAAGAGCGGCTCACGCCGTGCACTATCTACCCAGGAAATAGCACAAGAGTCAGAAGGCATGGTTTACTCAATGCTTAAGAGTCAGATTGCAGAAAATCAGATTGCTGGCGGTTATACAGACTACTGGTACAACGAGCAGATAGCACTCCTTGATAAGCAGTTTGGTGCTCGTCCATCTGACACTATTGTCACAGGCGTAAATGACCAGAAGGTAGCAAACATCGGGCTTGCTTTGCAAGACCCTGCTTTCCAGAAGTCACCTGTTTACAAGGAGACAGCAGAGTTCTATGCACGATTTGATGAACTCAGAAAAGTATTAAACATGCAAAAGGCTTCTAACTATGCAGAACTATCTGCTGGTGGAATTGCCACATTGATGCGCAACGAACTCGTTACACTAGGAGAAACACTAATGCTACAGAATCCTGAATTCTCCCGCATGTACTACGGGGTATTTGCTGGAATATTGAGGGAGGCTAAGTAATGGCTGAAAAGACACAGACAGTAGCATCCAATATCCTTGGCATCTATGGTGACTCTACAAATCCTTTTGTAAGATTCGTTACAACAACTGACCTTGTTGCTAAGCAGGCAGCGCTACAGGATATCCAACGCCAGATGTCAGGTCCTGGACTTGGTGGATACCAGACAGAATTTCAAGCGTTTCAGGATATGCTCCGTAAGTCAAAACTCAGCAAGTCAACCACACCGCTAGGTATCGTTGGTCTTGATGAGATGGCTGCTATGGATAAGGTTATCTCTGCTGCTATCCCTAGCCAGTTAATGCCACTACAGTATTTAGCAAATTACAACGCTACGCTTAAGCCTAAAGAGATTAAGCAGCCTGACATGACCACCCAGTTCACAAAGCAGGTTCAGTCCGCTTTGAAATTTAAAGATTTGGGTGATGCACGAACCGCTTATAGCGACGCTTACTTTACAGCATGGGGTCAGTTCCCTGCCCCAGAACTTGATAAGAAGTTTCAAGATAGTTGGAATGCACAGGTCAAGGCTCAGAACCAGCCTACAACAACAGATACTAAGACTGAAAAAGTCTATGTCTATGACAAGAAGAGTAAGCCTGTTATGGATAAGGCTACAGGTAAGCAGAAGATTGATGCTGCAGGTCAAAAGGTTTACACAGGTAGACTCAAGGACAAAGATGGCGTTTTCCAAACTAAAACAATTTCAACTGGCGTTACTTCTGCTAAAGGTCTAGGATTTACCGAAGAAGAGCAAACTAAGTTTCTTGCTGACTTCTTAGTGGATAACTTTCCAGAAGCACAGTTTACTGCAGAAGATTTGGGCGGAACTGCTAAAACTGTTTATAATGCTATTAAAGCGTACAACCAAAATAATTATGAGCCTGAACCTGACTTTGCATCAGTATCTCCTCTCATCAAAGATATTCTTTCAAACCCTGACGAAAAAGTTCAACAAGAAATGTTTAGCCAATATGTAACAGGTTTACAGAAGAAGGTTGGCACACGCTTCATGGCAGTTCAGGGACTTATCCAGCCTGGCGAGAATGCTAACAAGTACGTAGACCCAGTTCTTAAGGCTATTGGAAATGCCCTTGAGACAACAGTAGATACCAAAGACCCGCTTGTCCTACAGGCTTTGAACTTCAAAGACGATAAGGGTAACTACAGACTTCCTAATGATTTGGAATTAACCCAGATGGTTGTTAATGACAAGCGTTATGACGGCACATCTACTGCAATTAATACATCTATCAATATGTTCCAGTCGCTTAAAAATGAGTTGAGGTAATCGTGGCAATAGCACCAGATGAATCAGATAACAGACTACGGGCTAGAGTCTCTACACCATCAGCACCTAAGCCAGCAGCCACTGCCACAGGAACACCTTTTGGTCAGGCTGGTTCTGCTTCTGCTCCTATTGCTACACCATCTGGAACTTCATTTATTCAAAATTTAGCAAAAACTGTTGCAGAGCAAAATGTAGCCAAAGGTCTTAATCCTGATGGAACAACGCCAAAAGCACCAACTCGTGTTGAGCAGAATGAGGCTAAGAAGGCTGCTGGTCCACCATCCCCCGCTCCTGCTGGTTACTACTGGTCATGGATTGGCACAGACTATAAACTTTATAAGAGCCCTACTTCTCCAACTGTTCCTACAGGTGGTGGTGGTGGAGGTGGCAACAACCCTACAGATACAACTGAGACAACAACAGGAACTCCTACAACAAGCGTAGAGGTTCTTAAGGCTATGCTCAAGGGACTAGGTTTCAAGGGTAGTGTTGTAGATGCATCAGCATCATTTCTTAACTCTTTGGTTAAGGAAGGCTTGGACTACGATAACGCAGTTCAAGTATTTCTTAACAGCAGGGACTACACGCTCAAGAATGGTACAAAGGTTACATCCCCATTCTATGAGCAGTATGGCTATCTAAACGAGGGACTTACAAAGCCTAGAACAGCATCAGAACTTTACAATGCTGTAGAAGGCTACAAGGAACTACAGGTCAAGTATGGATTCAGCGACAAGTATCTATCTCCTGAATCTCTTAAGAACTACGTTAAGAACAACGTAACTGTTGCAGACCTTGATGAGCGCTCTAATGCTGCTCGCCTTGCTGCCATCAACGCAGACCCTGCTAAGTCAGAGGCTCTCATTAAGTTGGGCTACATCGCTAACTCTGCTGGTCTCCAAGACTTCTACATGGATTCAAAGATTGGCACAGAGCAACTTGAACTCAACCGCAACACTGGAGCATTCGTAGCAGAGGCTATCCGCCGTGCTGGTTCTGGACTTCTTGTTGAGAATATCCAAATTGCTAACTACAAGAAGATTGCAGCATCGCTTACTGGTAAGGGTTACTCAGAGGCTCAGGTTGCACAACTTGCATCTACTGGCTTCCAGAATGTTGCTCAGAACTTGCAGCCTACTGTGACACTTTCAGGCATCTATGAAAAAACTCCTGGAAACGAAGCAACCACTTCTCTTATCCAGTCAGAACTTCAAGAAGAAGAATTTATGAATATGGCTTCTGCTCGTCGTAAGAAACTTGAGCAGCAGAACATAAAAGCCTTCCAGGGAACAGCGGGTACTACCCAGACTTCCTTGAGAACAAGCAGCACAGGCGGCATACTATAAAGAATCCCCTCTGAATCTATCGGCCTCAGAGGGCGTACAAGACCGAGAGTACAAGCCAATACAGATTCCCCGTCTGGATTGAGGTGTGCGACAACTACTAATAAGGGAGACAATCGCATGAGCGATAACCGCGACAACTACTGGGAAGATGAAGACGAAGACGATACACCTACTGGTGCATTTGAATCGGATACAGACCTCGTTAAGAAACTACGTAAGGCCCTCAAGGCTGAACAGCGTAAGAACAAGGAACTAGAAACTTCATTTGGTGAACTCACCAAAGCCCAAAAAGAGCGGATTCTAAAGGACGTACTTTCGTCCAAGGGTGTTAATCACAAGATTGCACAGTTTATTCCAGCAGATATCGAGGCATCTGAAGATGCTATCAATGCCTGGCTTGATGCTAATGGTGATGTATTCGGATACACACCAACACCAAAGCCAGCGCTAAACCAACAAGATATTGCTTCTATGCAGAAGATGGATGCTGTGCTAACAGGTGCTGAAACACCCGCTGCTTCGGATGATTTACAAAATCGTATTGCTAACGCAGAATCCGAAGAAGAAATCTTATCAATCCTCAGCGGTCAATAAGCCGCACACTCTAACCAGAAAGGAGATATCAGCAAATGCCTGATGTCTTTTCAACCACAACCTCTGGGTTAGGTTCCAATCTTGTAACTATGGCGTACGATAAGTTGATTGAACTCAACTTGCGTTCAACACCACAGTTCCGCGCAATTGCGGACAAGAAGGTCGGAAACCCAACTCACGACGGTTCTTCAATCCGTTTCCAGTTCCACAACGATATTTCTGACACCTCAATCGCAGGTGCGACTCTCGCTGAAACTGTAGACCCAGATGCAGTAGCACTACCAGCAACCACAACACTTGATGTGTCACAGGTTGAACTTGGTCGTGTAGTACTCCCAACACGCAAGTTGGCACTTATGACACTTGCAGATGTTGACCCATGGATTGCAAACGCAGTCTCATTCAACATGGCAACAACACTTGACAACGGTATCGCCGCTGTTCTTGATGCAGGTACAAACGTCATCCGCGAATCTGGCGGAGCACTTTCAACAACTGCTGCTAAGTCAACAATTGACACAACAGATACCTTCAAGGGACGCGATGTTCGCTACGCAGTAACTAAGTTGCGCGCTGCTAACGTTGTAACCCGTGGCGGAATGTATGTTTCATACATCCACCCAGAAGTCTCACACGACCTTCGTACAGAGACAGGTAACAACATCTGGCGTACACCACATGAGTACCAGAACGCTGGTCCACTTCTTGCTGGTGAACTCGGAGCATGGGAAGGTGTCCGTTTCATCGAGACACCACGCATGACAAACACAATCTCAGGTAAGGCTCTCACAGCACTTGCTACTGCTCCAGCAGTAAGCGGTGTTTCAGGCGCATTCACAATCGTCGTTGCAAACGGCGCATTCGGTGGACTCGCTGAGGTTGGAGATGCTATCTCTGGAACTAACGTAGGTTCAGGTGCTTTGATTACAGCAATTGAAGTTGGTACAACAAACACAACACTTACAGTGTCTGTTGCTAACTCAGGAACTGTTGGAACAAACACACTTACAGTTACTCCAAAGGCTCGTGTTTACAACACCTACGTACTCGGACAGCAAGCACTTGCTGAAGCAGTATGGAAGGAACCAGGTATTGAATTTGGTAACGTTGTTGACAAGTTGAACCGCTTCCGCCCAGTCGGCTGGCACGGTATCATCAACTGGTCAATCTATCGTCCAGAGGCTCTATACCGCATCGAAACTGCTTCATCAGTTCGTGCATAATCTAAGTATTTAGATGGGTGGGGCAGGGGGAAACTCCTGCCTTATCCATAAAACGGCTTAGGAGGCTAAATGGCATACAGGTTTACAACACCCACAGTCAGCGAAGGACCTGCTGGCGAAGGGCGTCTATTCAGCCGCTACAGGCTCGTACGGGGCATAACAGTCCTAAAGATAGACGGAGAGTACTACGAAGTCCGATTCCCCTCCTCAGAGGAGATTGCGGATGCAGATGTTGCGTATATCGGGGGATATTCGTATGAAGTCAGCCTAGGGGAAAAGACAGACCTTGAGGCTGCAGGATACACGGTGGAGACTATATAAGTGTGTGAACATATCAGTAAGGTGCTTGAATGGGGATTCACTGACGCTCACGACTACAAGGTTACAAAGTATGGATGCTTGAACTGCGATGAGGTTTCAGACGTACCATTCCCGTCAGAAACAATCGCTGTTGACCATACCGCCTGTGGTGGACCAGAAGTCTGCTTCGGGTGCAAGGCAGCAGGACTCTTGTTGAATACGGGAGATGCTTCCTCACAGAAGCAAACCACCAACAAGAAATGGGAAGGCGAGTTAGAAGCCTACCGCAAGGCAAGGTCTGAGGGAATACAACCAGCAGGTACAACCCTAAAAGCAGTTCAAGAGGCTCAAAGAGCATCTGATTCTATGGGTTCTGCTTATGACGCTACTACCATGCCCGACACAAACATTATCCAGAACAAGACAGTATCCAAACTCAAGGAAGTAGGAGCAATATAATGCCAATGGTAAACGGAAAAGAATACGCATACACTGCTAAGGGTATGGCTATGGCCAAGGCTGCAGCAAAGAAGTCAGGCAAGAAGATGGTCAAGAAGACCGCTAAGAAGAAGATGGGCAAGAAGTAATGTCAGCAAAGGGCGAGAAGTACAAGTCAATGGCTGCCAAGAAGCGCCATGAAAAAACAGAAGGCGCTAAAGAGCGCATGATGGAATACGGCAAAAAGAAGGTCGTAAAGAAGACTGCTAAGAAGGCAGCAAAGAAGGCGGCTCCACGTCGCGGACTATTCGGAGGCATGTAATGGCTAAGAAGAAGAACGAATCAATTTTTGATAAAGTTTATGATTACGGTGCAACAGCAGCAAAAAGTTATCGTAAATGGAACAACCTACAGAACTCACCTGCAAGAAGCCCAGAGGCTGGACAATTTTGGGGAGCCGTACTACAGAATCGTAAGTACAACTCCAAAGGTCAGCAGATGAAGAAGTAATGAAAAAACTTACTACTGCTCAGAAGTATAATCAGTTAAAGCGCCAGACAGAATCTGCTGGTATGACAGTAACTGAAAAAAATGGAAAGTTAGTAGTCTCTCGTAAAAGGAAAAAGAATGCCAAAGGCAAAGCCTAAATCTAAAGTTAATGCTGCAGGTAACTACACCAAGCCTGGTATGAGAGCCGCACTATTCAAGAAGATTAAGGCTGGTTCTAAAGGTGGAGACCCTGGAGAATGGTCTGCCCGTAAGGCACAGTTGCTTGCTGTTCAGTACAAGAAGGCAGGCGGGGGATACAGATAATGGCACTTGCTAAATCTCAACAGTCACTCAAGAAGTGGACTGCACAGAAGTGGAAGACTTCTGATGGCAAGCCGTCGAAGGGCAAGAAAAGATATTTACCTGCTGCTGCATGGGCTGCTTTAAGCCCAGCAGAGAAAGCCGCTACCAATAAGGCAAAAGCCAAAGGTAACGCAAAGGGTAAGCAGTTCGTAAAGCAACCTAAAGCAATCGCAAAGAAAACAAAAGGTTACAGATGAAAGACTCACGTTTAACACGGGCAGGAGTAGCAGGCTATAACAAGCCTAAGCGTACTCCTAGCCACCCTACTAAGTCACACGTTGTTGTGGCTAAGGTAGGTAGCCAGGTTAAAACCATCCGCTTTGGACAGCAAGGCGTTTCTGGCTCACCTAGAAAAGCAGGAGAATCTGCATCATATGCAGCACGTCGTAGGTCTTTCAAAGCAAGACATGCAAGCAATATATCCAAAGGAAAAATGAGTGCCGCATATTGGGCAGACAAGGTGAAATGGTAATAACTATGGCAATGGCAAAGAACCCTTCAATGGGTGGCGGAAACGCTAAGAAGGTTACAGTATCTCAAGCAACAATTGACAAGATTAAGAAGATGGGCATGACTAAAGCACTTGCTGGTGCAAAGTCTGCTAATCCAGAAATGAAGGAAGCACTTACACGTATGTATGGTGCTCGTCGTGTTTCTGCAGCAGCAGGTAAAAGCGCTGCTAGTTCAGTAGGGACACCTTTCGGACAGGCGCAATCTAAGCCTACTGCAAAGCGTACAAGAACAGGAACTCCTGCTGGTTCTTCTAAACCAACACCAAAGCCAGCAGCAAAGAAGAAGTCAGGAACAACTGACCCATTTGCTAAGTTCGTATTTGGTGTTGGTAAAGCAGCAGCACAGCCTTTTAAATCACAACCAAAGAAGTAATTAACTTTAAGGATATTCGATGACAACAACCTATGCCAATTTGGTAGATGAGATTCTTCTCAATCTAGCAGGCTATACATTAAGGCAAGACCGCGCTACGCACTTGACCCAAAATGTTACTTCTACAGGGTTATCTCTTAACCTTGCTAGCGTTAGTAATATTGGTATGGGAACGATTGAAATTGAAGACGAGTTGCTGTGGATTGATTCGTATGACCGAATTTCGTCTACAGCAACCGTTGCTCCTTATGGTCGTGGGTATCAAGGTACAACCGCTGCAGAGCATCTAGCAAATACCAAGGTAGTAATTGCTCCAACATTCCCACGCGCTACAGTAAAGAAGGCTATCAATGACACAATTGATGCTGTATTTCCTAACCTCTTCGGGGTTGGTGTTCACACATTTAACTTTAATACCGCTGTCACAACATATTCACTTCCTGCAGACTCTGAGACAATTCTTTACGTTTCATGGAAGTCAACAGGACCAACGCAAGAGTGGGTCCCTGTAAGAAACTGGCGTCAAGACTCTTTTGCAAACGCAACATCATTTGCTACTGGTCAGACTATCTCAATCTATGACCGCATTGATGCAGGTCGTACAGTACAGGTTTACTACACTAAGAAGCCAAGCACTCTTACAGCATCAGGTCCAAGCGCTACATTTGAATCTGTCACAGGACTACCTTCATCCTGTAAAGACGTTATCGTGTATGGCGCTGCCTATCGACTTGCAGCATTTATTGACCCAGGTCGTCTTAACTATAATTCTGCAGAAGCAGACAACGCAGATACCAAGATTCAATATGGTTCTGGTGCATCTACTGCACGTTTCCTTCTTGCTCTATACCAGCAACGCCTTAATGAAGAGACTAAGAAGTTGCGTGATGTTTATCCAACCCGAATCCACTACACGAGGTACTAAAATATGACAGTCCGTAAATATTCCTCCACTTCCCAGGAAACAACTCTTACCTCAGCGCTAAACTCAAGCGCAACAACAATGATTGTGGGTTCTTCTACTGCCCTACTAGGTGGTATTACTGTTGGCAATACATCACCACTTGAGACATTTGTTGTTGTTATTGACCCAGATACAGCCCTTGAAGAAATTGTTGAAGTAACTTATCCTTCATCATCTTCCAGTAATACTCTTACTGTTGTCCGTGGAGTAGATAGCACTGCTGCAATTGCTCACTCTGCTGGCGCTAAAGTACGCCACATGGCTATTGGTCGCGACTTCCGCGAAGCCAATACCCACATTGAAAATACAACCACAGCACACGGGTTGACTATTGCTAACGTTCTTGAAACCACAGACACCAACATGATTACAACAGCCATGTTGCAGTCTAACTCAGTAACTACAGCCAAGATTACAGATGCTAATATTACTACTGCTAAAATTGCAGATGCAAATGTTACAACCGCTAAGATTGCAGATTCTGCAATTACTAGCGCAAAGATAGCCGATGGAACAATTGTTGCTGGAGACATCGCAGATGGAGCAATCACATCAGCAAAAATTCTTGATGGCACTATTGCAACTGGCGACATCGCAGATAGCGCTATAACTACAGCCAAAATTGCTGACGCTAATGTAACCACAGCCAAGTTGGTAGACCTTAACGTTACAACAGGCAAGATAGCAGACTCAGCCATTACCTCAGCCAAGATTGCTGACGGCACAATTGTGGCTGGAGATATTGCAGACGGTGCTATTACTTCGGCTAAAATTCTAGACGGCACTATCGTTGCTGGAGACCTTGCCGATGGTGCGGTAACTTCTGCCAAGATTCTAGATGGAACAATTGTAAACGCTGATATTAACGCTTCTGCTGCTATTGCTAAAACTAAGTTAGACCTTGGTGGAACTATTACCTCTGCCGACTTGGTTGACGGAACTATTGTTGCTTCAGATATTGCAGATGGAACAATTACCCAGGCTAAAATGGCTGTCAATCCATATGCTCGTGCTAACCACACTGGTACACAAGCAGCATCTACTATCTCAGATTTTGATACACAAGTACGCACCAGTCGTTTAGACCAAATGGCTGCACCTACTGGTTCGGTATCACTTAACAGCCAAAAACTTACTAACGTGGCAGACCCAACATCTAACCAAGATGCGGTTACACTTAAGTATCTTACAGACCAAAAGGCTGCTGTTAACGGAATTGCATCCCTTGATGGCGATGGAAAGATTCCTACTGGACAACTACCAGCAATTGCAATCAGTGACACATCTGTAGTTGCTTCACAGGCTGCGATGCTTGCTCTTACTGCAGAAGTTGGCGATATTGCGGTACGTACAGATTTAAATAAATCATTTATTCTTAAGACTGCAGGAGCATCAACTCTTGCTAACTGGCAGGAACTCTTAACCCCAACAGATGCAGTTCTTTCTGTAGACGGAAACACTGGTGCAGTTAGCCTAAGCGGAACATATCTTGCCAAGGCTGGCGGAACAATGACAGGAAACCTTGTCTTGAACGCTGACCCATCTGCTAACCTAGGTGCTGCTACTAAGCAGTATGTAGATGCAGTGGCTGGTTCTGCTACCGCAGCAGCAGCATCTGCAGCAGCAGCGGCAACTACCTACGACAATTTTGATGACCGCTATCTTGGTAGCAAGTCATCTGCTCCATCTGTAGACAATGATGGAAATGCACTTCTTACTGGTGCTATCTACTGGAACTCTTCAACCAATGCTATGTATGCTTGGACTGGTTCTGAGTGGGGTTCAATATCGTCTACTGCAGACATCTACCGCTATCGCTTTACAGCATCAGGCGGAGAGACAACAATCTCTGGTGTAGATGCTAATGGACTTACCTTGTCTTACATTCCAGGTAAGGAGCAGGTATACCTCAATGGTGTACTACTTGCTCGTACATCTGACTACACAGCCTCTAACGGCTCAAGCATTACATCTCTTGCAGCATTGACCGCTGGTGATATACTAGAGGTAATTACCTTTACAGCATTTGAACTAGCAGACTCAATTGCTCGTTCACTATTCGATGCTAAAGGTGACATTCTTGTAGCAACATCTGCAGATACACCAGGCAAGTTGACAGTTGGAACTAATGGTCAGTACCTACAGGCTGACTCATCTACTGCCACAGGACTTAAGTGGGCATCAGTAGATTTATCTTTATACGCAACAATTGCATCAAACAACGACCAAGACATTATGCAAATAATGCAGGCATACTAAGAAAAGGATACAGTAACTAATGGCTGTAACATCTAAAGCGCTCTTTCGTGGAGCAGCAACAACAACTCTAACAACAACCTTATACACAGTTCCTTCCGCAACAACTACAGTAGTAACTAACATTGTAGTTGCTAATACAGCAGCATCTGCTGCAACATTTGATTTATCTCTTAACGGAGTTAAGTTGGCTGATGCGGTTTCAATTGCTGCTGATAGTATTTCAGTTATTGACCTAAAACAAGTTATTGCAGCAACTCAAACAATTCAAGGCGGAGCATCAGCAACAACAGTAAACTTTCATATTAGCGGAGTGGAGATTTCCTAATGGCTATCAGCGTATTTCCAGCACCAACAAGCACCCCTACTAAAAAGTTTGTAACCGCAGCAGTATCAGATAGATTATACACATCATCTATATCCTCCCTTCCTGGTGTATACACAATTACGTCCCCTACTGGTGTTGCTGCAACAGTTTATTTTTATAGTGGAAATACATTAATTATATCTGGAACAACGGCAAGCGGAACAGTAGCAATTGTCCTTCCAAGTGCTTCAGATTCTATCAGATTTTTTACAACATCTGGAACGGATGTTTCAATATCATTAGAAAATACTGGAACATCTTCTTCAGCAAACGCTACTGGAACTACTACAACATTTACTTCTAGTGGAAATATTACAACTGCTGGAACATACTACTTCACTATTGTAGGTGGCGGTGGTGGCGGTGGTGGTAGCCTCGGTCCTTCTTTCAACTATGGTGCTGGCGGTGGTGGGTCAGGTGGCGTATCTACTGTGGGTCCAGTTACTGTTACAAATAATGCTGTAGTTACTATCGGTGCTGCTGGCAACGGCGGTGCACAAAACGTTGCTGGTAATGCTGGCGGTTTGTCATCTGTTGCAGTTTCTGGTGGTTCCACTTATACAGCCAACGGTGGTGGTGGTGGCAATGTTCCCGTTGGTAACAATGCTTCTGGTAATGGTGGAACTGCTGGAACACCTAGTGGTGGAGCAGGTGGTAAAGGTTCTGATAGCAACTTTGGCGGTGGGTCAAGCGGTGCTGCTTCTGGCGCAATATCACCATCGTGGGTTGCTGATACAGCACTTTCTGCTACAGCAACAACTGGCGGTGGCGGTGGCGGTTTTGGTAACTCAGGTGGTTATCCTGGTGGCGGTTCTGGTATCGGTACTGGTGGTACTGGTGCAAGTAATAGCGCCGCAGCAACTGTTGGTACTGGTTACGGCAGTGGTGGTGGCGGTGGTGCATCTGGTAACAACCTTGGATATAACGGCGTTGCTGGTCGACCTGGCGTTGTTTACGCGTTTAAGTTCTCTTAATGAAAGGAAATAAACAATGGCAAACTTTGCAGTAATTGAAAACGGAAAAGTAACAAATATAATTCTTGCTGACTCTAAGGCTATCGCCGAAGAAGTTACAGGTAAGACCTGTGTTGAGTTTACTGATGCCAACCCAGCCTGTATTGGGCTAGGGTATGATGGTACAACTTTTGAGCAACCTGCTCAGGAAGAAGAACCAACCGAATAATCATTTAAGGGGACGGAAATGAATATTACATTTACAAACATATCTGGATTCGATGGCTTGGAGCAGCCACAACCTGCTTCCAAGTTCATCCCAGAGTGGTACAAAAATATGGAATCATATATAGGTGGAGAAAAGAAACCTAAAGGTGACGGAACAACAAGTGCTACCATCAAACGCTGTATGCCAGTATTTGATGCCATCAATGCTGGTTATATTATAACCACACCTGCTGATGTGTATGTATCTATTAAAGATGGTCAGCAATACTTTGAGTGGTCTTCATTAGGGTTAATATCATTTCATCCAATTGAACAAGCACCAGAACATCCAGCGCGAAATGAACACGCTTATCCTAAATGGATGAATTATTGGGGCATTCGTACCCCTAAAGGGTACTCAGTTATGCTTGTCCCGCCAATGCATCGTGAATTAATATTTACAATTCTTCCAGGTATTGTAGATACAGACGATTATTGCTCTCCAGTTAATTTTCCTTTTGTTGTTAATGACCCCAAGTTTGAGGGTCTAATTCCTAAAGGAACTCCTATTGTTCAAGTTATACCGTTTAAGCGGGATTCTTGGACTATGCAATTTGGTGGAGAAAAAGAAATTAAAAAAGAATCAGAAAATATAAAGACCTTAGAAACCAAATTCTTTGACAGATACAAGACTATGTTCAGAAAGAACAAGGAGTACAAATGACTAAAGCCCGTGACCTAGCATCCCTTGCTGGCTCAGCGACTGCGCTAGCAACGGACGCAGAAGTTACCGCTGCCGTAGCAGCAGCAGACTCAACCCCAACCGCACTAATGACAATGGGAGCATAACAAATGCCAACAACCTATAAAGTACTAGGGCAATCAAACCCTAGCGCAACCACAGCAACCACTCTATATACAGTGCCGTCTGCTACAACAAGCGTAGTATCAACAATTACAGTGGCTAACCAAGCAGCATCTGCTGCTACATTCCGTATTGCTGTACGTCCTAACGCTGAAACATTGGCTGCAAAGCACTACGTGGCATATGATGCAACTGTTGCTGCCAACGATACTACAGCCCTAACCCTTGGTATTACCCTTGATGCTGCAGATGTTATTACTGTCTATGCATCAACTGCAACAGTATCATTCAATGCGTTCGGAAGCGAGATTTCCTAATGGCTATTAGTAAAGTAAACCCTGTTGTCGCTAGTCCTGCTAAAAAGTATGTAACCGCAGCGTTACCAAACAGATTATATCAGGCTACTCTTTCTTCACCTGTTGGTGTTTATACAGTTGAATGCCCATCTGCAGTTGTTGCAACTGTAGAATTTTGGTCTGGAAGCACATTAATTATTTCAGCAACAACATCAAGCGGAACAGTACCTGTTGTTTTAGCAACAGCATCAGATTCAATAAGATTTTTTACTGCATCTGGAACAGACATTCAAATTTCATTAGAACTTACTGGAGCGTCAACATCATCCGCTACCCTTGGAACAGGAACAACATTTGCGTCTAGCGGAAACATTACAACTCCTGGTACATATTACTTTACCATTGTGGGCGGCGGCGGTGGCGGTGGCGGTGCTGCAAGCGCTTCAGGTTCTGCAGGAGGTGGTGGTTCTGGAGGATTTCAAACAGTAGGACCTATTACTGTAGCAAATAACGCTGTTGTAACTGTTGGTGCTGCTGGTAACGGTGGAACTAATGGTGGAAATGCTGGTAACTCTGGTGGTTTATCTTCCGTTGCTGTTACTGGTGGTTCAACTTATACTTCTAATGGTGGCGTTGGAGCAATTGGAACTTCAAGTGGTTCTGGTGCCGCTGGTGGTGCTGCAGGAACTCCTGGTGGCGGAGCAGGAGGAAGTGGCTCTGCATTTGCTGGTGGCTCTGGAGTAGCATCAACTGCAATGTCTCCTATTTGGGTTGGTTCTGGAACAGCAGGAACAACTGGCGGTGGTGGTGGTGCTGGACAAAACGCAGGTGCTGGTGGTGGTGCTGGTATTGGAACTGGTGGTACTGGTGCTGGACAGGGTGTTGCTGCAGGTGCCGCTAGTGGTTTTGGTGCTGGTGGTGGTGGTGGCTACGGTGGTGGAAATAGCACTAACTTTGCAAACGGCACTGCTGGTCGCGCTGGCATTGTTTACGCAGTTCGTTTCTAATTAACTTATCCCTGAGTACGGATTCAAACTGCTCAACTAATTTTTCTATTTAAGGAGTAACGTGGCATCACCAGATATTACGGACAATATACCGTTAAACATAGGTAATCCAGGAACTTCTGGCTTTTGGACAAACAATGCCGAAGACTTTGACGTAGCCATTGGTGGGCTTCCATTCTTCCTAGCGCCAACAGACCAGACTCCTTACCAAAGAGAGACTGCTCCTTATCGTAAAGACCAGTTCGACAATGGCTCTGAGCCAGGAGAACAGTCTTTAACTGGTTGGTGGATTCGTTCACAGTCATCTTTCCATGTTGGAAACGGCATTAAGTTCTATGACCCATCTGCAGGAGAGGCTAGCAAGTACCGCTTTGCTGACTCACAGGGTGTCAATGTCTGGACTAAAGGAGAGGTTACTCTTCTTAAGGACGTAGTAAATACCCACATCACAACAGGTGAAGTTACAGGTACAGACCACCAACACGCTAATCAGCATATTCGTTCTATACAGTGGAACGGCATCAATGGTGTCCTTCTGCACGATGAGTATGATATAGATAAAATCTTCCCTGCTATTACAGTCTCTATCAGCAACAAAGCATTGACTTCTAATGTGGCTACTCTGACTACTTCTGAAGCACATGGTCTATCTGTTGGTATGGAAATTACAATCAGTGACGTAGATGCTACCTTTAATGGTGAATACCGCATTACAAGCGTACCAACAACTACTACTTTTACCTATGCCAAGACTGCATCTAATGTTACATCTACAGCCGTATCTCCAGTAGGTACTGGTGTTACTTCTATTATTCACTTTGTTGACTATAATACTGGAAGCGCAGAGGCTGTCTATGCTATGTGTGATGATGGCGTATATGCTTACTGGATAACTAACGCTGATGTTAGCGGTACTCCAAGACTTCATATGTACAAGAAGTTGCTGACAGATAATACAACAACTATTCCGTCTCCTATGTTTACTGCAAACAGCATTACTGTTACCTACGCAGCCATGGAGTTCGTCAAAGACCGTATTATTGCTTGTATTAACAACGCAGTCTATGAAATCTCACCTACTGCTACAGCACTTCCTACTGCGGTTTATACCAACCCTAACACTAATTATCACTATACAAGCGTTGCTGCCTCTGGTCCTGCTATCTACACTGCTGGTCACTCAGGTATCTACTCAACTATCCAGAAGTACACACTGACCTCTGGTGGCGCTATGCCAACACTGTCTCAGGCTTCTGTTGCTGCAGAGTTTCCTCCTGGAGAGATAGTCGAGAAGTTGTACTACTACCTAGGCTATATGGCTATTGGAACAAGCAAGGGTGTACGTATTGCCGTGGTCAATGACCAAGACGGCTCAATTGGCTATGGTCCACTTATTGTAGAGACTGCACAGCCAGTATACGATTTTGCAGGACGTGACAGATTTATCTGGGCTGCCTCAGGTATCGGTGCACTTGATGGTGGTCTTGTCCGTATCGACCTTGGTCAGAACGTTGAGAACGAACCACTACGCTTTGCATACGCTAATGACCTGCAAGTAACTCAAACTACCAGCCACTACACTACATCTGTAGGCTTCTTAGGTACAACTAACAGACTTGCTTTCTGTACTGCTAAAGATACAACTAATGGCGCTATCTATCTTGAGTCAGCCACAGTGCTACGTCCTTCGGGATATGTTACTACTGGTGCTATCCGCTATGGAACCCTAGAGCCTAAGAACTTCAAGTTCATTCGTGCACGTGGTGATTACACCCATGGTGCTATGGACCTCTTTGCAATTGACGCAGCCAATAACGCTTATACAATCATCACATACAATGCTGCTGTAGGCACTCCAGAGGCTGCTACAACCAACCCTGAGGGTCCACAAGAGTACCTGTCATACAAGTTTACGCTCTCACGTAGCGCAAGCGATACCAGTCGCGGTCCCGTGTTCAAGGGATATCAAACAAAGGCTCTACCTGCCACTGAACGCCAGAGACTGATTCAATTTCCAGTTTGGTGCTTCGACGTAGAAACCGACAGATACAATGTGAAGACTGGCTATGAAGGCCGTGCGTGGGAGCGTATTCAAACTCTAGAACAAATTGAACGACTTGGCGATATTGTTAACGTCCAAGATTTTACAACTGGTGAGCGCGTACAAGCAGTTATTGAACGTGTAAACTTCTCACGCAAGACTCCACCTTCTGGTAATTTCTCAGGATTCGGCGGTCTGCTTTCTATCACAGTTAGGACTGTCTTATAATGAGCGCGATGGATTGGGCTGCATTTGCTGTAGCCATTATGACACTGCTTGGCGGTTTTACCGCAGCAGTACGTTGGTTAGTTAAGCATTATCTGGCTGAATTAAAGCCAAACGGGGGCGGTTCCGTGAAAGACCAAGTAAACCGATTGGAATCCCGAGTTGACCAAATCTATCTCCTCTTATGCGAGAAAGACAGCAAGTAAACTAGCAGTAATCTTTTTAGTATTCGGAACATCGTTCTTCTGGAGCCCTAGCGCACAAGCAGCCCTAACGGGACCTGCAACAATTACCTGTGCTAACTCCGAAGGAACCCAGCAAATCTTTAATGTGCAGTGGGATAACAGCAACTCTTACTTTGATGGTAAGGGTGATATTGCTCGTTTATTCTGTGAGGGTGGTCACGCACCTAATGGATACACAACATTCGTATCTACATCAGTGACCGATATGTCGCTCAGATTTTATAACGGAGTGAGTCCAACTCCCGCTCCTGAGCCGTCACCTTCTCCTGAACCTTCAGTATCTCCATCTCCTGAGCCACAACCGTCTCCTGCGCCCTCTGATACTGTGTCAGCCAGTGTTGAGACGTCAACATCCACGAATGACTCCCAGACTTCAACTGCTCAACCTGCCGAGACTCAGACTTCGACATCTGAATCCAGCACACAAACCATCCAGTCAGAAACCCCAACAGTATTAGTAACTCCATCTGACACCTCCACGGTAATTAGTCAGCCAAGTGTACCAGAAGAGCCTGTAGTCGTCCCTGTGACCCCTCCAGCGCCTCCTGTGACCGAGCCTGAGCCTACTCCTGCTCCAGTATCCGAGCCAGTGTCGCAACCCGAGCCATCGTCAACACCAACGCCTGCGCCTCAGCCCGCTCCAGAGCAAAGTCCTCAACCAGCACCTGTGGCAGTTGCAGACCCTCCTCCAGCCCCCGAGATAATTCCTGCTCCAAGTCCTGAGCCAGTTTCTGAGCCAGAGCCAATTGTTGAGCCAGAGCCCGAACCCGTACAGGAACCAGAGTTACCGCCTGTTGAGGAGCCTTCTGCCCCAGTGGAGGAACCAATCGTAGATGACGTTCCATTAGAGCCACTTCCTGAGGAAGAGCCACCAGCGGAAACGCCAGTAGAGCCTGTGGAATCTGTGCTTGATGTTGAAGATGATGAACCTCCCGCAATAGAGCCACAGTATACAGCAGAAGTTGTAGTTCTATCGGCTAATACAGATTTACAATCATTAGCACCAGAGACTCCAGTACAACTGGAGAATGGTGTTGTAGTTACAGCAGAAGTTGCCATAGCGGTTGAGTTGTTACAAAGCCCAGGTGAACTTCTAGCAACAGTCCTGACAGACCCTATGGCAGCACTTGCTGCCCTAAGTAATGTCGGTGCAGACCTCCCACCCGAAGTGCGTGAGCAAGCAGAAGACGTAATCGTCGCAGCAGTTATTGCTGGAAACATAGCCACCCAAGCGGCTGCTTCTGCCGCCGCTGCCGCAGCCTATAGGAGAAACCCTTGATTAAAAAGTTTTTTAACGCAATTCTAGACCAGACCTATACCCTTCTTGGAATGTTCGTAGCCTGGGTAGTACTGGAAGGTAGCGCACGAACAATCGTTACCTACGCAATTGGTATTGCAATCGCAATTGACGCAACACGACAGACACTCAAGAAGGACTAAAATGGATACATTTAAGAACGTAATGATGAGAATCTTTGCTGTAATCGCAGCAGAGTCTCTCGGTGTAATTGGTGCAGGTTCCTTAGTAGGTATCGAAGTATGGCAGGCAGCAACACTCGCAGGTGCACTAGGTGCAGCACGAGTCCTTGAAGCCCTAGCCCGCTTCTACCTAGCAGACGGAAGCCTGACATCAGAAGAAATCAACGCAGCCTTTGCTAAGGTTGACAAGAAAGCGAGTGCATAATGGGACAGCGTAACGACTTTATCAAGGTAGCCCGTGCAGAAGTAGGGGTTATCGAAGGTCCAAAGGATAACGAAACCAAGTATGGAGCCTTTACAAAGGCGAACTTCCTACCTTGGTGTGGGTCATTCGTCATGTGGTGTGCCAACGAGGTAGGACTTAAGATTCCTAACGTAGTCAGTACACTTGCAGGAGCACAGGCATTTATCAAGAAGGGTCAATGGGAAAAAGTAGATGAAGCGACTCCGCTACCTGGGGATATTGTTTTCTTTGATTTCCCTAATGACGGCATTGACCGCATCTCACATGTTGGTATCGTGGTACGAGACAACGGAGACGGAACTATAATCTGTATTGAAGGCAACACCAGCCCAGATAAGAAGGGCGACCAGCGCAACGGAGGCGAAGTCTGCCAGAAGAAGCGCGCCTACAAGAAGAAGAACGGGGCTACTTTAAAGAAGTCCCTGCCTGTTTTTGTGGTAGGATTCGGCAAGCCTGTATTTAAGTCTTAAGTAAAGGCTAAGAAACCTTAAGTAAAGGAGAACCATGGATATCAAGACTCTTAAGCAAGTTGCTCTCACCTATGCTCGTGCAGCAGGTGCAGCAGTAGTGGCTCTATACATGGCAGGAGAAACAGAACCTAAGGTGTTGGCTTATGCCTTCATCGCTGGCTTTGTAGGACCTGCTGCTAAGTACCTTGACAAGTCAGCAAAGGAATTTGGCTTAAAGAAGTAGGCTCTGCCTACCAGAAACCCCCTGTTTTAGTAGAAATACTAAGATGGGGGGTTTTTTCTGTTTATCCGCCTGTTGAGTAGAATCCGCCAGCGTTAAACTTGACTGGTGGTGCGGTGTAGACACGCCGTAGTGGAGTTTCACAGATAGGGCAGTCATACTTGCCTTCTGGTTCTGTCATTGACCTAGTGATGGTTACTATATGACCATCGCCAGGGCATTCGTATTCATATGTAGCCACTAGAACTCAACCCCTATATACCAGAACCCTAGTTCAATCCCAACACTGTATCTGCTAATATTAAACCCTATGGCAAAGCCAGGGGCTCGCCCAGCAATTAGCCATTTATTCAAGATGCGCTTTTCCATACTCATACTGTACCATATTCGTGCGGGAAACCGTGGGGCGGAAACTTCAAATGAAGGATGACGGCAACGTCTGAATCCAACTCCCTGAACCACCAATCTTTTTTTTGGGGGGTAGGGGGGCGTTTCTTAAAATCTGGATTCAGGCAGCGTTTTAAGAAACCCGTATCGTAGGGTTGTGGTATAGTACTTCCATGAACGAATTACCTAAGCATATTTCCTATTCCTCTTTCAGCACTTGGCAAGAATGTGGCTGGAAGTATTATCTAACCAAGGTTGAGGGCGCATCAGAGCCTCATGCCGTATGGTTCACTGGCGGTACAGCCGTCCATAAAGCCACTGAAGTCTATGACCTTGAGGGTGGCACTTCTGAAGACATTTGGAACAAGGTCTGGTATGACCAAGTAGCCGAGGACGAAGCACTCCATGGTGACATGCAACACTGGCAATTCGCCAAGCGCGAGGACATGTCATGGTGGTATGGTGAGGGCATCTACATGCTAGATAAGTGGATTGAGTTCCGCAAGAACTGGTCAGTCTACGAAGATTTTATTGAAAAGCAGTACGAAATCGATATAGATGACGCGACAGTCAAGATGGCAATTGACCGCGTTATGGTAGATTTCGAGGGGAATCGGGTGCTCCTCGATATCAAAACAGGTGCGTCATCCCAGAGGCATCCTTTGCAACTAGCAGTCTATGCGTGGGCTCTGCAGAAGCAAGGGATTTCCGTCTCCAGAGCGGGCTTCTGGGATGCACGTACTGGTCATGTGACTCTATGGAGCCTTGACAATCTTCACCCTGAACGCGTAGAAGATATTCTTAATACTTTTGATAGGGCTAGGAAAGAAACAATCTTCCTGCCTAACTTGTCCAACTGTGGTCGATGTGGTGTATCATCTGCCTGCAAGTATGTCAATGGACACGTTTCTAACTAGCATCGTTCCAGTGCTGAGAAGCATTGATGATATGGTAGATGCTTGGGACAACATAGGGTTCAACCATGAACAAGAAAAGGAGAAAAACCAATGACTGGTAATTTCCAAGTCAGTAGCAAGTTACCTGACGGAAGAATCTTCGTAGTCGCATCTGAGACTTACGCAGGCTTCTGTGAGGCACTTGAATCAGTGGTAGGTGTAACAGAATCACAAGACCTACTAACAGAGATGGGTAAGTCTATTGCAGGCGCACCCTCTAATCTAGGACAGGCAACCGAGAATATCCGTGCTGCCTTTCCTAACACACAAGTAGACCACACTGCACATCCAACACAAACTGCTTCTACAGTCGGTCCAGTGGGCAAGACCTGTAAGCATGGTGTAATGTCGCAGCGTACAGGTTCAGGAGCCAAGGGACCATGGAAGGCATATATGTGCCCTTCACCTAAGGGAACTCCAGACCAATGCGAGCCAGTATGGCTTCGCCGAGGTGACGCAGATTGGAATAGTTTCTAATCAATGTGGATATGCAAATTTTTTGGACATAGTTACTATAGTTCATTAACGACTGCAACTATCTACTGTACAAGATGTGGAAAAAGGACTAGATAATGAGAACACTTGCCCGCGCCGTAGGCTCGAAGGACATTGGTGGCGAACCGCTTCCAACTGTCTTTCGTACCTTTGATATCAATAAAATCGTATTTCGACGTGCCGAAATTTCGATGATTGCTGGTACACCTGGTGCTGGCAAGTCTTCCGTTGCTTTAGCCCTTGCACTTCGTGCCAAGGTTCCAACATTATACGTGAGTGCTGATACCAATGCTCACACTATGGCTATGCGCCTGCTGTCTATGATTACTGGTAAGCCTCAGACTGATGCAGAACACTTGCTTGAGAATGATGTTGCTGGTAGTCGTAAGACCATTAACGAGAACTCGGGGCATATCTTTTGGTCATTCGAGTCAAGCCCAACGCTTGATGACCTTGACCAAGAGGTATCTGCCTTCGAGGAGTTGTGGGGCTGTTCGCCGACTCTCATTGTTATCGATAACCTTATGGATATTGCTAATGATGGGGGAGAAGAGTTTGCGAACATGCGTTCAACTCTGAAAGAACTCAAGTACCTCGCAAGAGATACTAATGCTGCTGTTGTAGTACTTCATCATACGAAGGAGTCCTACACAGGTACACCGTGTCAGCCACGCTCTGCTCTGCAGGGCATGGTTGCACAGTTACCTGCTTTAATCTGTACTGTGGGTACTGATGCTCCTGGCTTTATCGCTGTAGCACCAGTGAAGAATCGGTACGGAAAGGCAGACCCATCAGGCAATACTGCCTATTGGTTAAACTTTAACCCTGAATATATGGATGTCTCTGACATCTCTGAGAGGTTGAAATGAGCATCTTTGACCCAATCATACCAGACCCTAATTGGGGGCTTCCTACAGTTGATGTAGACCCTGATGAGTGGGAAGATGATGACTAAACCTATAACCGAACTAAAACCAGATTATACAAGGGCGATGGATATACGTGGTGAACCTACCACTATATGCATCTGTGGGAGTTTCATATGGAACCTGAAAGTATCATTCGATGAGTATGGTACTATCAGTATGTATTTTCTAGATATGGAGTGTGCTGACTGTGGAACACAGGCAACCGCGCCAATTGAGGAGTAATAATGAAACTGACAACATACGCTTGGATAATGGCTGCTGTAGTCTTTGTGGGAACCTTGCCTCACGCTGTGGGTGCGATGTTCCAGAGGACTCAAATAGCAATTATTGGAGCAACTGACACTTGCAAGAATCTAAACTTCGTGTCTTTAAGAGAGATGAAGAAACGCGCTAAGCAACTTGGTAAACAAGAAGTGCTTGCAAGATACCAAAGTCATCATGAGTGGAAAGCACTCTTTACTTTGTGGGATAAAGAATCTCGCTGGGATTATACAGCGAATAACCCACGTTCATCAGCCTATGGCATACCGCAACTATTAAAAATGGATGAAGGTACACCTATGGCACGTCAGATTGAATTAGGATTGAAATATATCCAACACCGATATGATACTCCATCGAAGGCACTAGCCTTCCACAATCGTAACGGCTGGTACTAAATAATGGGTGGTCGCGCTGCCAAGGCTAAAGGTTCAGGTGCAGAGCGAGACGTAGTATCCTCTCTTAAGGAGGAAGGTTTCATCTACGCTGACCGCAGACTTGCTGGCGCGACCCTCGACAAAGGTGACATCTCTGGAATCCCAGGAGTTACCATTGAGATAAAGAACCATGCCAAGATGGATTTGGCTGGTTGGTTAGAAGAGTTAAAGGTCGAAATGACCAATGACAATGCGTGGACAGGCGTGGTGTGGCACAAGCGAAAGGGCAAGGGGAACCCTCTTGATTGGTACTGCACCATGCCTGCACGTGTATGGATAGAACTACTTAAACTTGCATTGAAGGCTCGATGATGGTGTACACTTACCTCGATTGGTTAAGTATTAACAATACAGACATGGACGAATAATGAAATACGATAAACCCGATATCGCAGTCATACTTGAGCACTATGGTGCACGAGTTCCAGAACGTCGTGGGTGGTTTGGAATGAAGTGTCCTTTCCACGATGATAGTCACGCATCTGCATCAGCAACTAGAGACGATAACGCTTTCTGCTGCTTCGCTTGTCAGATGAAGGGCGATGGGTATGCTATAATTATGCAGAAAGAAGGAGTTGAATTTCGTGAAGCAATCAATATCGCAGAGAGAATCTTTAACCAAAGCGGCAAAGTTTTACCACAGCGCTCTACACGAGGCAGAGGATTATCTGGCAGGTCGGGGAATAACTCTGGAGCAAGCAACTCGCGCTCGATTGGGCGTCGTGCTAGAGCCACTAACGGGTCATGAGGCGTACATTAATAGGCTTGCGATTCCGTATCTCACGCGTTCAGGGGTGGTTGACCTTAGATTCCGTTCCATGGACTTATCAGAACCAAAGTACATGGGTCTCACAGGGGCAACCACGCATCTTTATAACGTCAGCGCGTTCTTTAAAGCCTCCTCATATATTTCTATCTGTGAGGGTGAGATTGACACCATTACTCTTGATATGGCTTGTAACATACCTTCGGTGGGGGTCCCAGGAGTCAACAACTGGAAGAAGCATTACACAAGGCTCCTCGCAGACTTTGACAAAGTATTTCTTTTTGCTGACGGCGACAGTGCTGGCGCTGATTTCGCTAAGCATCTTGCTAAAGAACTAGGGAACTTAGTCGTGGTACACATGCCTGATGGTGAAGATGTAAACAGTATGTATCTCAAATATGGTGTAGAATATTTCCAACAGAAGATTGGAAGTGTTGTAGATGTTGTTTCCTGATAAAGATGGATTTGTTTTTTGTGAGACGCATGACTGCGACTTCAAGAGCACAGACTTGTTTGAGTTCCTAGACCATGTAGGCGTTGAGTTCACATGGGATGTAAGAGTTACTCCTAAGTATTCTTTTGACCTATTTAGATTCTTTGAGACTCTATCTGACATGGTAAACCATGGAGATTTAGATGAAGCCTATCAAGTGATTCAGGACACAGCGTTTCTTTTCGTGAATGCTTCTAGTGATGAACTAGATGACTTCATTGAAGAATCTATAGTTGCAGAAGAGACAGAATACGGAATCAAGAACATCGAAAGGATGTTAAGAGAGAATGGACAAGGCTGAGATGGGTGCTGTAAAAGCAGTGCTGTACAATGGTTTTAACGTGTCTGACAGAGAAGACTACGAACCGACTGACCTAGAGTTAGAGGTGTGGGCTGTGTCTGATGAGTTGAACAATCTACTACTATCTAAGCATCGTGACTATGGTCCTACCAATATCTCTCTAGCGCCAGGTGGTCCTCTCAATGGGCTGCGTGTGCGCATGCATGACAAGTTGGCTCGCATCAATCACCTGCTTGACAGCAATCGTCATGATACGCCAGCACACGAATCCCTTGAGGATTCTTTCCGTGACTTGGCTAACTATGCTATAATTTCCATACTAGTACTGAAAGGTAAATGGCCAACAGAATGAAAATCTTTGGACCCTATAAAGGCAGCAAGCAAAATGGTGGACGTCCAATCTACGTCTTTAAAAGAAGGAAAAAGAATGGCGAAGTGGTTACAACTTCTAGCAACAAGGCTCGCGTTGATTACGAGAAAGCCACAGGAAAGACATTACCAAGAGATACAGAAGTCGACCACAAGAACAACAAAGGCAGAGCAGGCGACGACAGAATATCAAATCTCAGAACCATTTCCAAAAGTAAGAATGTGGGACTAGAGAACAAACGTCGCGCTAAAAAAACTGCGAAAAAAACCGCGAAGAAAGCGACAAAAAAGAAACCATGAAAAATATAGTTTGCATTTCCGACTTGCAGGTCCCATATCATGATGTAGAAGCCACCAAGGCAGTGGCTAAGTTTATCCAATGGTATCAACCTGAGACTGTCGTCTCTTGTGGAGACGAAATGGATATGCAGACTATATCGAAGTGGAGTAAGGGTACTGAACTAGAGTATGAACGTTCTATTGGACGTGACAGAGACCTTACACGCCAAGTGCTGTATGACTTAACGATTGAGCATATGGTGCGTAGTAATCATACTGACCGCTTGTTTAACACAGTGGCTATGAGAGCGCCAGGATTCCTTGGACTTCCTGAATTAGAATTAGAAAACTTTCTTGGTCTCGATGAACTTGAGATTAAGTATCACAAGGACCCTTATGAACTAGCCCCTGGCTGGTTGCTTATGCACGGCGATGAAGGAAACGTACAGCCTACGGCTGGCGCTACTGCATTGGGCTTAGCAAAGCGCTCAGGCATGTCCGTAGTGTGTGGTCACACGCACCGCATGGGCTTGACACATCAGACCCAGACTTATCGTGGTGGTAAGCCTAAGACTATCTGGGGCATGGAACTGGGCAACTTAATGGATTATCGTAATGCAAAGTATATCAAGGCTGGGCTATTCACATGGCAACAGGGCTTTGGTATCTTGCATGTCGATGGCAAGAACGTAACACCGCAGTTGGTTCCTATTGTCAATCAGTCATTCACTGTTGATGGAAAGACGTTTAAGTGGTAGTTACTGAAACATACGCTGGTGTTGTGGGTGCTATAGCCTACGAGTATTCTCGTAAGTATCATATGTGTGATGCTGATGATATTCGTCAGGAACTATGGATATGGTTCTTAGAGCACCCTAACAAGGTTAAAGTGTGGGAGCAGTTAGATGGTAAGCAGTCAATCAAACTGATTGCTAGGTCGCTGCGTAACGCTGCTAAGGACTACTGCCAGAAGGAGAAGGCTCGTGCCTCTGGCTACAAGGTTGATGATAACTATTACTATGACCGAGAGATTGTAGAGTTACTTCTGCCAGCAGTTCTGCGTAAGGACAAGGTAGCACCAGCACTGAACGATTTAGGATTTACAAATAGTAAAAAGGTAGCCTCTGAGGGTGGCAATTGGTTTGCCATGATGGCTGATATTGAACGTGCTCTGGCTCGTTTGACTCATGAGCAGTTGACTATCATCTATCTGCGCTTCGGTGATGGATGTGATAATGTCACCTTGGCTAAAGAACTATCAGTGACTGAGGATGCTGCGCGTATGCGTGTCAATCGTGCAGTCAATAATCTACTGAACTTTCTTGGTGGGCAACGCCCACGTAAAGAGCGGGACTATACAGAGGAGCAGGTTAATGAGCAAGATAATGAAGATAGACCAAGTGATGACGACCTACAAGAAACTATCGATAGCGATGGAAGCGAAGGTCTGGAATGATAAACTCGACGAAGACGATATTAAACTTCTCGAAGATGTAGAGGTCATGGCTGGCAATCTCATCAGCCAAGTTTACGTTTTCATTGACTTGTTCCACCAGTACATTGACCTTGTACAGAGTGCTGCTATCTTTAGTCCCGAGTTCGTGGAGCCAGAATCAAATGACGCCAATGTCTATCCAACACAAACTTTTCCCGCTCCCGCTCCTGCCAATCGTGCTGAGCGTAGGTCGTCCGAGAAAAAGAAAACTCCTTTTGATGTAGTCAAGGAGAAGCAGTCATGATATGTGAGAAGTGTAGCGCAGGTGGCATGGCGAATAAGTTTGGCGAAGTGTATATTGCTATCGGTCTGCATGACCAATGCACAGGTTGCGTGTGCCAGCATAAGACTGGCGATGGTTGGTACAAAAAGTAGGCATGACAAAGCCCCCCGCCCAGTTAAGGACGAGGGGCAAGTGTTCGGAATCCGAACAGTCAGTAGTCACGTACGATATTGGTTACACGTAACACGCTTTGTGACTCTAATCGAAGCAGAATATAGTCCATCATGCCCTCCACGGATAATGGTTCTATATCGTCCTCGACTTCTACAGTTACACTAAAAGTCGTCATACATCTCCTCTAGTGTGTCGTATGGTGAATCAGAACAGGTGCAATCATCTTCCGATGAATCACACTCATCACAGTCCTGATTCTTTCCGATGGCGATGTCATCTTCTAAGCGTGGCTCACTCATCAAAGTGTCCTTCCGCTATTAGTCCTTCAAGGAAGGACATGGACTGTGCTAACCCATCTGTAATCTCATCAGAGAGTCTACCTGATTTGATAGCATCTTCCATAGCGTACATCATTACATCGATGTCTGATTCTTTATATCCCAGCATTAGGCTACTTCTACCCACTCCATAGCAACGCGTAGGAGATTATTATAATCCCCACTCATTGACTCTTGTTGGTACTGGGATAACTCATCAGGAGTAGCACCAGCACTACGAAGTGCCTTGGTTACTTGTGCCATGACAGCAAACGCGTTGCCGTCATTACCTGACAGTTGAACTTCGATATCGTATTTCGGCATTTCTTTTCTTCTTTCTATTCGGGTTGAGTGTTCGGAATCCGAACACTATAGGGCTACGGCAAGGATTACTCCTACGCCAACTAGAGTACCGAAGGCAGTCCAAAACATCAAGATAAGTTGCTCCGATACGCTTTCTACAAAGTAATCGTAATCATTCTTATCCATTAGTTTCTCTCCAACCTGTACTCATGGCAAGATACGTCATAGCCCATGATTTGGCTAGGATATTCTTGCGTTTTCTTTCGGCTCGCATCTCGTGCCAATCCCACCCACCCCATATGCCATAGATACCCTCAAACGGAACAGCGTAATCTCTACACTCTTGCAGTATGGGACATGTAGCACATATAGCGCGGGCTTTGTTAGCATCGGGAGTACGCGACCACTGCACTTTACCAGCCTTCTCTTGTGGGAACCACCAGTCAGGGTCGTACTCTGGATTAGAGCATGACCCCTTCTGTGAGAAGTTGGTAGCGCCACTCATGATTGCACCTCGGTAGAAGTGTTCGGAATCCGAACATCTCCCACCTTAGACCATGCACAAGTGTTGCAGTAGAAGTCGTCGCTGTAATCGTGTCCAAGTACAAGGATTGCACCTAGACACTTACAGCATATGGCTTCTTTATATTTATTCATTTGCTTCTTTCTCCAGCGGGAGTTGCCCCGCTAGTTCCTGATACTCCGTGGCTCGTAGCATCAGTCGTGCGTGTTTGCTTGTATCTCCCTGCAATAATGCCATCTGAGCATCATGCAGGAATAGTTCGGCGCGCTTGCCGTAGTAGAACGGCGTTGGCGGTACTGGCTTGTGCTTCTTGCTCACCAGTCCCACCCGCCTTGCTTAGCCCACCACTTAGCATCGGCGTTGCTACCTTTGTAGCATAGGTCGTCCGACATGTAAGTGTTGCAGTCATAACAGCAACCGCATTGTGGGCAGTAGTCGTCACCGAGACCGCTATCCCATAGTTCATCTTCTGCGACAGAGAACTCACAGACTTTGCACTCGTAGAACTTGGCATCTTTGTCGTGCTTGGTAACGAAGTCTAGTGGCTTGGTCGAATAGTATTTATTCTCCCATGAACTAGCGGTGTAGGTGTATGGCTTGGGCAGGTAGCAGGAATCGTTAGACCACCACACTCCTGAATCA
>Ga0247723_1000218_pt1 | contig 37215 bp, 53 predicted proteins | sample MSEWelMarce5H_FC_FD_189079 | JGI IMG/M metagenome (GOLD analysis project Ga0247723, IMG submission 189079) | Subsurface sediment microbial communities from gas well in West Virginia, United States - MSEEL Well Study Marcellus 5H_FC | ecosystem: Environmental > Terrestrial > Deep subsurface >... | reverse complement strand
CCCCAAACCACCCCACTAAGTCGCATGTTGTTGTCGCTAAGTCTGGGGATCAGATCAAAACTATTCGTTTCGGTCAGCAGGGCGTGTCTGGTTCACCTAAGAAGTCTGGTGAGTCGAAGGCTGATGCTGCTCGTAGGGCTTCTTTCAAGGCCCGCCATAAGGCTAACATTGATAAGGGTACGCTTTCCGCTGCCTATTGGGCCAATAAGGTGAAGTGGTAACTGATGGCTGAGGGTAAGAAGGGTCGTTCGGGGCGTAAGCCTGGTTCGGATCTTTCCCCCAATGAGGCCCGCCGGTTGTTCCTCGCTGAGATCGCTACTGGTGCCACTAACCCTGCCGCTTTGGCGAAGGTTGGTCGCTCCCTGTCTTGGTATGAGGCTTCACGCCGCGACTACCCAGAGTTTAAGCGGGACGTGGATAACGCTCGTGCTGTTCTTAAAGAAGTAAAAACTACGGGTAGGGAACCTGTTGGGGATTTCGCGTCGTTTCGGCGCACGTTCCTCAATCGGGAAACTTACCCCCATCAGCAGGGCTGGATCGATCTGCTTGAGGGCAGGGAGCCGGAGTTGTTTCATCCGGCCATTGAGTACCAACCAGGTCAAGCCAGCCGTATTTTGATTAACACCCCCCCTGCACACGCTAAGTCGCAGACGGTTTCTATTGACTACGTTGTGTACCGGATTTGTAAGAACCCTGACACCCGCGTGATCCTTGTGTCTAAGACACAGAAGATGGCGCAACAGTTCTTGTACGGTATCAAGCAGCGACTGACTCACCCGGCGTACGCGAAGTTGCAAGCCAACTTCAGCCCTGAGGGTGGTTTCAAAAAGAACGCTGACTCGTGGACTGCCAACCAAATCTATTTGGGTGGTGAGGAACGGGATGGTCAGGAGAAAGATCCAACGGTTCAGGCCATTGGTATTGGTGGGCAGATCTATGGCGCCCGCGCTGACCTGATTATTATTGATGACGCGGTGGTGTTGGCTAACGCCGCTGAGTGGGAAAAGCATATGGACTGGCTTCGTATTGAGGTCAGTTCCCGACTGGCCCCTACGGGCAAACTACTGGTTATTGGTACGCGCGTTGCGCCCATTGACCTGTATCAACAACTTATGAACGGTGACCACTACGTTTCAGGTACGTCACCTTGGACACGCTTCTCACAACCCGCTGTGTTGGATTACGGTAACGGTAACTCTGAGGACTGGTTGACCTTGTGGCCTAAGGCTGAGGTTCCTTTTGAGGGGTCTGAGGGTGAAGAACCTGACGAGAACGGTTTGTTCCGTCGTTGGGATGGCCCTCACCTTGACAACGTGCGTGGTGCTGTTGGCCCCCGCATTTGGTCTATGGTGTATCAGCAACAGGATGTGGCTGAGGATGCGATCTTCCACCCTGCCGCTGTTCGCGGAAGTGTCAACGGTATGCGTAAGGTTGGGCCTTTGAACGGTCAAGCCGCTGGGCACCCTGCCAATCCTGAGGGTTTCTACATTGTTTGCGGGCTAGACCCCGCTGCTGACAAAGATACTGCTGCTATTGCTATGGCGGTGGATCGTCAGTCGGGTAAGCGTTACATCCTTGACGCGGCCCGCATGAGTGGTGCCACCCCATCCAAGATCTACGACCTTGTTACTTCTTGGACGGACAGGTACCGCCCGCAAGAGTGGGTCATTGAGTCGAACGCTTTCCAGTTGTATCTGGTTCACGACGAAAACCTGAACAAGTATTTGAACAACCGTGGTTGTGTTATTAAACCCCACTACACGTCCCGCATCAACAAGTGGGATGAGGGTTTCGGTGTGGCGAGTATGTCAACCCTGTTCGGCACCATTGAGACTGCCAGCGACAAGAACCGTGTTGCTCGCCCGATGGGTGACAACCAGATCGAACTTCCTCTTGTTGAGGGAACCGAAGGCATGAAGGCTTTGGTTGAGCAACTTGTTTCCTGGCAACCTAAGACCCGTAACAAAACCGACCTCGTGATGGCGTTGTGGTTCTGTGAACTATCTGCACGCGCAATCATTGGGCAAACAACCAGTGACATGAACTGGTTCACAAAGAACCCCTACTCCTCTCCCCGGAGCATGAGTCAACGAGCCGTCATTGACTTAAACGAGTGGGCAGCAACCCGAAATGAAATGGTGATGTAATGACTGATGCGTCTATTGCACAATACGCGGATCGTGGTATCCGCCAACGCTTTGACGTACTCAAGTCTCGTTACGCCGAGCGCGATGGTCGAATGAACAAGGTGGCCTCTGTCCGTGGTGGTAACTACGATGAGGCTTTTCCTGGCTTGTTCCCATCCGAGTGGCCCAAGCCAATCGTTGCCAACTTCATTGACACTGTTGCCCGTGACCTTGCAGAAGTGATTGCACCACTGCCCACGTTCTCGTGTTCACAAAACAACATGACCGATGATGCGAAGCGCACCAAGGCTGACAAGCGCACCATCATTGCCAACTGGTATGTGGCCGCATCCAAACTTGGTCGGGAAATGTACGCTGGTGCAGACCAGTACGTTACCTACGGTTTCCTACCTTTCCGTGTTGAACCAAACTTCAAGGATCGTCGCCCACACATCACCGTTGAAGACCCAATGGGTTCGTACCCAGAGTTTGACCGTTGGGGAAACTGCACCGCTTTCGCACGACGCTTCCTCAAGCCCACGTCAGAACTTGTTGCCATGTTCCCTGAGCACGCAGACAAACTGAAGAACAAGAACCAGGGCCAATACACCCCTGGTGACACAATGCTTGAAGTGGTTCGTTGGGTGGACGACAAAGAAGAAATCATGTTCGTGCCCGAACGAGCGAACCTGATCCTTGCACAAACAAACAACCCACTAGGGCGCTGTCCTGTTGTGGTTGCCCGCAAACCTTCCTTCGACGGTCAACAACGTGGACAATTTGATGATGTGCTTTGGGTACAGATGGCTCGCGCGAAGTTTGCGCTACTCTCACTTGAGGCAGCCCACAAGGCTGTTGAAGCCCCACTGTTCGTACCATCGGATATTCAACACTTCCCCATCGGTGGGGACGCAATCATCCGCACGCGTGAACCACAAAACGTGCGCCGTGCGCCAATCGAAATGCCACAGTCCGCGTTCGCCCAAGCACAATCCCTAGACCAAGAAATGCGAAACGGGGCACGCTACCCCGAAGGCCGTCAAGGAAACATTGACGCAAGCATCATCACAGGTCGCGGAGTCCAAGCACTCATGGGTGGCTTCGACACCCAAATCAAAACCGCACAAGACGTACTCGCAGACACCTTTGTCGAAGTACTCCAAATGTGCTTCGAACTAGACACAAAACTTTGGCCACTTGATAGCAAGGAAATCAAGGGGCAACAGAATGGTAACCCTTACACCATCAAGTATGTTCCCCAGCGCGACATCGGAACTGAGACTGGTGTTGAGGTAACTTACGGTTTGATGGCTGGTCTTGACCCGAACCGAGCACTGGTGTGGTCGTTGCAGGCTTTGGGTGCTGACCTTGTTTCCAAGTCGTTCGTTCGTCGCAACTTGCCTAACTCAATGAATGTTAAGACTGAGGAAGAACTCATTGATGTGGAGCGTCTGCGTGAGGCAGGGTTCCAGGGTGTTGCTGCTTATGTGCAGTCCATTCCCGCTATGGCGGCTCAGGGCCAAGACCCCACTGATGTTGTTACCAAACTTGCTTCGATCATTGAATCACGCAAGAAGGGTGTTCCGATTGAGACCGCTATTGCGGATGCTTTCGCACCACCCCCACCACCACCTTCCCCTCAGACCGAAGCAGGTGTAGCCGGTCAGCAGATGCCTAACGAACTTGGCTCTCCCGGTATGCCTGCCCCTGAGGGGACACCTTCTGGTATGCCTCCTGGTATGCAAGAGTCTGGACTCCCACAGGGTGTTGCACCTGGTCAAGCAGGTATGGCCCCTGGTGGTCGCCCAGATATGCAGACTCTCCTTGCTGGATTGTCTGGTTCCGGCGCACCGAACCTCTCGGCTAGCGTTGTCCGCCGCCAACCGGCGTAACAAGATAGGAAAACAATATGGCTAAGAAGATGCCGAGTTTCGGCTCTCAGGGCACTGCTGCTCCGGTTAATACGGCAGAGCCAATCAAGGCAGGTACTCCTGTTGATTTCAAGAACAGTCCTAAGCCTGGCAGTGCTGGCAAGGTTACTGATGGCGTTCAGGTTCCTGGTGTTGGGAACAACGACAAGCGTAAGGTTAAGTAGTGCCGGGGATGGGGCCGATTAAGCCCGTCCGCAAGCCCAAGCCGTTTAAGGCTGGTAAGCCTGTTACGGCTAAGCCGGTTCGTAAGGGCAAGATCACTAAGTAAGTTCTATTTTGATTGAGGTGAAACATGGCAGAGCAAGGTGGTTACAGAAAGCCTAGCAATCCTGCTCCTGTTTCAGGGCCGGGGTCGCTGTCGCAACGTACTGATGGTGGCCCTGGTCAACCTGTTCGTGAAGTTCCTGCCGCCTATTATGGCGAGCGTCAAGAGATGCGTGATATTCAGGGTGGTGCTACAATGGCTCAAGGCTCTATGCCCTCAGGAAGCCCTGTGATGCCCTCTAACGGCTCAACACCCCCTGCTGCGCCTATCAGTCTAGGTGCTCTCCCTACGGGCCTTACAGCCCCTACTGAGCGTCCTGATGAACCCGGTACTGCTGGTTCCAACATGGGGCCTGGCCCTGGTGCGCCAGCACCAATGAACATTGCTGAGGAAGATGCACAGCGTTTAGTTCGCTACCTTCCAGCAATTTTGCGTCAAGCAGAGATGCCTGACTCTGGCCGACAAATTAAACTTTTAGCACAGTATCTGCGTGGTATTTCTGGTGGGTGAGTCCATGAGTTTCTGGGACAAACTTAATATGTACATGGAAGCTATTGGTGTGCATGAAGCTGGTACTGCTTGGGATCTTGCGAGCGCACCCCTGGGTGATGCCGACCATAAAGACTTTGCTTTAATGCTTCTTGAAGGGAATCAACAGTGAGTCTGTGGGATGATTTCAAGAACTCTATTTCAGAAGCACTGAACCCCAAGGCCGTTCTAAACGAATTGTTAAATCCTGGGGCAGAAGCTATCTCTCGGTATAGTAATCGTAATAAAGAATTGCAAGATGCGCCCGTGGCTCCGGCTGGGGATTTTGATACAGTTTTTGGGGAGAGAGCAGCCGAGGCTAAGAATAAAGCCGAGGAAGTGGCGGCTAAAGCCCTTGCTTTACCTGCACGTTACGCGTTCCGTGGAATAACCACAAACCTTATAGCAATGAACCCTGAGTTGCGCTATCTTTACAGCGGTGGTAAAAGCACTGGTAATGCTTTCCAGGATATCAAGAATGTTTGGAACGAGTCTGAATACATTTCCCCAAACCAAGCCATCGTTGCAAACTTTGGTAATATTCACGACAATCTTACAAATAATCACGGTAGTGAAACAGCGCAAAACCAGGTTCTTAATGCTATTAAAAAGCGTGAACATTTAGATGGTTTCAGAAATAACTTTTTAGCTGATCTTGTTTCTGGTACTGGTGACTTTGCCCTTAATGTTTTCGCTGACCCGTGGGTTCTTGCTGGTAAAGCCGCTAAGGTTGAAAAGCTCAGAAGGTATGCTCAACCGCTTGAAAAAGAAGCTGCTGATGTTGCTGAACAGAGTGGCTCAACGTGGGCCTTGATGGATTATTTTTCTAAACAAAATAATAATGCTGTTATTGATGAGTTTCTCAATAACACTAATCCTAAACTTGGCGATGTTCTTGCACGAACAAAAACTCCCGACGAGGCAGCTACCGTTTGGATGGCCGCGCGTGGAGATCAGCAAGCAATTCTTCGTTTGCGTGAAGAAAAATTGATTGTTCACGACGAAATTGAAGCGATCAATCGAACGCTAGGCTTCCATCGCATTGGTGGTTACTCACCGATTAACTCTTTAAGTGGTAAAGAGTTTTCTGCTGGCGACAACATTGCTCTTCAAGGTCACCAGAAGCGTCTTGCTGAGATGAAAGACCGTGACCGTTTTCTTGCCGATGCCCTTGATGTTGAGGGAACGAATGTTATTGTTCGTAAAAATATTGCACAGGACGCAACGGTAACTACGGCTAATACTGTTGCTCGCCAAGAAAAGGTTATCAGCCGTGCTGAGCGTTCGGCTCGTTTACGTTGGGGCGTGAGCGAAGATATTATCCCAAACACATTCCAAGAGGGGGATGCTGCGCGGAGAGTTACTGTTTGGACTCGTAATGTTGATCGTGCAGATCAAGCGGCTCGTGCTTCTTTTGGTCAGGGATCTCCTATGGGGGTGTTTCACCTTTCGGGTGCTAATGCTTCGGATGGAGCAGTTGAACTGCAAGCTCAACTTCGTAGTCGTTACAGTCCTTTGAGTGGCGTGTTCTCTGGCGAAGAATCAATGGCTTACTCTAATCGTTACAATTCAGCTATTAATACCAGCGAACAAAATGCCATTCTTGAAGAACTTGAGCGCGAGGGAGTTGCTCGCATCGCCACCAAGTATGGTGTAACTGATTTAAGAGAGATTAAAAAAGTAACAGATATGCTTATTGATAATAAGAAGCGTACTGTTAAAGAAATCCTTGATTCTAAAAATGCTTCTTGGATTAACGAAAATGGCGAAATTGATATCGCTAAGTTTTTGGAAACACAAACCCCTGATACTTATGTCATGTTCAATTGGAAAGAACTTGATAGCGCAATGCGTAACTCTGCTAATGGTCTAGATCTTAAAACACTAAGTTCTGCTGAAAAAACAAAGTGGGCTTACGACGCGTTCAACTCTGTTTGGCGACCAGCGGTTTTATTCCGACTTGGTTACCCCGTTCGTAACATCGGTGAAGGTTCACTTCGTTTCATGGCAGTGTCTGGTGCCATGATGGCTTTCCAGGGATTGCAAAGTGGGGCCTTTGGTAATTTTGCCCTGAACCGTGGGCGTGGGGCAACTGCACGCGCTATTCGATCAGCTATCAAAAAAGAAACTGGCGAAGAAGCTGACGATTACACGCTTGATCTTCTTGATGAATTAGAAGGGCACTATGCTGAGCGTTTGACAATGCGCGGTATTGACCCGGTTGATTTTATGAACGGTGGAAAACCAGATCCAGCCAAGTTAAATCAACTAGATCAGGTAATGAACGAAATTGATAAGGTTCATGCTGATCGCATAGCGGTCATTGAAGATTATTTAACCACTGGTAAGTATCGTATTGGTGTTGAGAGCGAAGAGTACATGGGTGTTGTTTATTCCGGTGCTTTCGCTGGGGCATCTGGTCGGTTCTTGCGTGAACTTTCTTCATCAGAAAGAACTAAGCGTGCCGAAATCGCTGGAGCAAGCCGTGGTGTGTATGGTCTTGCGGAAGATCAGGTTAAGGCGGCCATCCCAACACGGATTAATCCAGAGGACGAAATCTTTTCTAAGTCTCTTGCCGACATTATTAACACACAGTTTATGAACTCATACATGTTTCAGCGTCTCATCAAGGGTGAGAGTCCTGAGAGCGTGGCTAAGTGGCTTGATGATGCAACCGATAGAAATGCTGCTTACGTTCGCAAAGAACTTGGTATTGAAAAAGGCGAAAACACGGCACCTTATGTAAATCGTGTTCAAGATGTTATCGAACGGTATCTTCCATCAGAGGAACTTAGGGCTAAAGCGGCACTAAGAAATCTTCACCCAACTGACATTGAAAAAGCAATGGAAGAATCAGGGTTTATGAAGGTTACTGCTGAGCGCATTGCCTCGGCTAGGCGACATGTTGAAAGTCCTGTTACGCAAAAGAATATTGACAAGGCTGCCAATAGGGTTAGGAAGCTTGGTAACACAGTAGAAAATATCAAGGTTAAACTTGATGTTGAACCTGGCCGCATTGCTAAGGCAAAAGTTAAACTTACAAAGATTAAGGACAGGATTGATAACTTTGATCCTACTGTTCCTTACATTGTTAATGGTAAAAAGCTTACCCCCTACGAAGCATTGAATGATCTTAAAGCTAAGCAAGCCGCTTTAGGTGCTTCAATTGTTAAGCGTGAAAAAGATTTAAAAAAGCTTCCAGAGGTTTTGCGATCCATTGAAGAAGAGGCCCTGCCGAGAGCGTTAAAGAATCATAGTGATCGTGTAACAAATAAGAAGATGGCTGAAACTATTGTTTCCCGTCCGGTTGGTTCTGCTGAACGCGCTCAGGACATTGTTGTTGACCAGTACACAACGGCATTGAATAAGTCTTATATAACTAATAATGCTGATGGAACATTTACGGTCAGGGTTCAACTCCCGTCCAAGAGGATGAAGAACGGATCGTGGTCTCAGGCGCAAGATATTTCAAAGACTTTTGAAAGCCCAATTGAGGCTGAAAAGTTTCTTAAGAAAAACTTTCCACAAGCACCTGAGCGCATTGAATCACGAACTGGTCTGCTTTCTCAAGGTGAAGATGTTATCCAGGCAACAGATTCTGGTTACCCTGTTGAAGAGGCACCAGATATTCTTAAGGATCTTTACTACCGTTCTGGTATGACCCCACCAGATCTCAAAGATGGTTGGGTTGCATCAACTGTTCGTGGTGCCGATGGTAACGAGTACGAGATTATCACTAAGGGTGACGGCTACAAGCGTTGGCAACCCATTCACGGTAAGCAGATTCTTACTGTTATCAAAGAGCCTGGATACAAGGGTGCAAGTAAGCGTTTTGTTAATCGTATATTCAAATACATTGGCTCTTTGCCAGAAGATACATTGCTTCGTCACCCATTTGTTAAAGCCCATTATGACAGTTACGTTCAACAGTCAATCAAGAACCTTAAAGAGCAGGGTGTTGACGATATTCCTTACGAGCAGTTGCAGCGGTATGAGCGCAATGCACAAGCTTACGCTTTGCGTGAAGTAAAGCGAACCCTGTACACGATTGAGCGGTATAGCCAGGCCGCTGAAATGCTTCGATTTGTTTCGCCGTTCTTTGCGGCACAAGAGAACACGTTGAAAACGTGGGGTCGAATCATGCTAAATGATCCTGCTGTTGCCATCAGAGCAATGCAAGCCGTTTCAGCCCCTGTCCGTTCCGGTTTAGTTCTTGATGAGAATGACCAACCGGTTCGTTATGGTGACAAGTTGGTTAATCCAAACTGGAAACTGGTAGTCCCGCTTCCAAGCAAAGTTACTAAGGCAATGGGAATTGAAGATGTCGGTGGCATGAGGATTAGCCTAAAATCTTTGAACATTGTTTTCCAGGGAGAGTTTCCACTGTTTCCTTCTGCTGGGCCGCTCGTGCAAATGGCGGCTTCTGAGCTTATTAAAATGGATGATAATGCTATCACCCGCTTTATTGCTAATGGTGTGCTAACGATGGGTGCATCGAAGGCTCCTGGTTCTGTTGACAAACTGGCACCATCATCGATTAAAAAACTTTGGTCTCTTTACCGTGGTGACAAGTCAGCGGATTGGGCTAACGATGCAGCAAAAATTTACGCTGTGTTGAATCAGGAAAACAATGGCAATATCCCACCTGATGCCATTGATCGTGTGGTTGAAAAGACTAACGACATTCAGTTGCTAAAGTTTTTTGCGTCAGAGATTCTTCCTTTTGCACCGCAGTTCACCTTGAAGCCAGAATATCAGATGGCTGTTGATAAGTGGAACATGATTCAAAAACAGGGTGTTGTTGATGGTATGACACCATCTGAAAGGTTCTTAAAAGAATACCCAGAGTATTACAGTTTTGCTTACTCCATGTCCAGTAATCCAACTGGTACAACTGCAACAAAGACAGCACGGGTTAACACGGAAAAGTATCAGTCAACAATCCGATCAATCTTTGTCCAGTCTCCTGGTGCTGACCCTGGTTTTGTTGGTGCGTTGCTCAATGATCCCAACGATACTTCCTATGACCAGTACACTGCTGCATGGCAGGAAGGTCGCAAGGTTGTCCCTGGGCTTCCACTTGAGTATCGAAGCAGTAAGGATTTCAAGGAAGCTTCCGATCAGTCTATGTCTGCTATTGGTTGGGATCAGTACCTTGCCATGAATAGTAAGTCTAAAGCTATTCTTGCTTCTCGTGGTTTGACTTCTTTTCGCCAGAGGGGCGCAGAGGATCTTCAGGCTTTCCGTAGGGATTGGCTGGCTTGGGCCGAGGAAACTAATCCTATTTGGTTCTCTAAGTACAGTACCCGTAATTCAAATAAGTTTAGTGCAACTGCCAAAGCGTTCGAGATTGCTCTTGAAGATCCAAGGTTTGGTAAGGATAAGAGGAACGATGTTGCTTGGCAGACTGTTGGAGCCTATTTGGCTAGGCGTAACGAGCTGAGGGACGAACTTGAAAACCGCAGAAACTCTGGCGGATCTGGAACTCTTACCTCTGAAAGCAACAAAGATCTACTGCGTGGGTATTCAAATTATATTAACTGGATGAGTGACCAATCCCCACGGGCATTTGAAATCTATAGTCGTTATCTTGATGGCGAGTTTGTTCGCTTTGATGAGATCAATGTTTAGGATGGTGAAGTGATATGACACATGTACCAGGTCACGTTGCTGGTGCGCCAGCGTTGGCGGATGATGGCACCTATCCCCAAGGTGGACAGCAATCACAAGCTTTTATTCCTGGCAATATTGTCTATCTTGGCCCAAAAGAAGCCACTCGTAGCGTTTCTTCTAGGGGTGGAAGAGACGAGCTGCGTGCTGGAAAGTTCTACCAGCAAAAGGGTTACAAAAATATAACCGGTAATGTTGATTCTGTAAAAGACGAATACGCTAGTAAGATATATAAAGATCCAAAGTATCTTGCAGAACAAATTAACTACATGAGATCTTTGGGTTATAAAATCAATAGCACGTCCCAGCTCCAAAGATTCTATAATGCTGCTGTTGACTATTCCGCTAAAATGTACGCAATGAATACTTTCATAACACCAGAAGAAGCTCTTGGTTTTAAGAGTCCATTTGGTTCTGGCTCTGGTCGTGGTGGATCTGGTGGTGGCGGTGGTGGTACTTCTACACAGATTCAAAGATCTGTTAACATCAGTTCCGCTAAGGATGCTAAGGCCCTTATCAACCAGTCATTCCAGCAAAGTGTTGGTCGCGACGCTACCGATGATGAGATCAAGCAGTTCCGTTCAGCGTTAAACGCTGAGGAAAAGAAGAATCCTAGTATTACTAAAACTACCCAAACCGTTTCTGGTTCAAACGTCAGTACAACTAACGAGACTACTGGTGGTATGGATCGTGGTGCGTACATGCTTGAGCAGGGACAGAAGGCTGAGGACTATGCCGAGTTCCAGACGGAGACAACTTACATGGATGCTTTAATGTCGGCTATTAGCGGTGGTGTGTAGTGGCTAAGGTGGATAAACTTAATCTTGGTGACGTTGGTTGGAACCGTGCTGTTCTACAATCAAACCCAGAGTTGAAGAAACTTTTTGAGGATGCCGTTGCTGGAACCTGGAGCCAAACAAAGTTTCAGGCCGAACTTCGAAACACTCAGTGGTTTAAGAAGTCTAGTACTCGTTGGCAGGAAACTGAGGTTGAGCGTCTAACCCGACCAACACAGTACAAGTCTGGTATTGCTGCTGCTCGTCAAGCCGTAATCAATCAGGCCGCTAAGGTCGGTGCTACCCTTGATAACAACACCCTAAACTATGCCACGTCACAGTTTTACCGGCAGGGCTGGTCTGAGGATCAACTGAACGCTTCCCTTTCTGGCTATGTGACCATCAAGCAGGGCCAGGTTGGTGGTACCACTGGTTCTAACATTGACCAGTTGCGTGCTTTGGCTGATGCTAATGGTGTTTCATACAATGATAACTATTACCAGACAGCAGCACAATCCATTGTTAAGGGAACCAAAACGGTTCAAGACTACATCAACGATGTCCGTGTTCAGGCTGCTTCTGCCTACCCCGTGTATGCGGAACAGATCAAGGCTGGTCAGAACGTGAAGGATATTGCTTCACCGTACATTCAGCGCATGGGTGCTTTGCTTGAGATTAACGATCAGGACATTAACTTGAATGATCCTACGATCCGTGAAGCGATCAGTGGTATCAACTCTGAGACTGGTAAGGCTCAGGCTAAGTCGTTGTGGCAGTTTGAGAATGATCTGCGTAAAGATCCTCGTTGGGCTAAGACAGCCAATGCCCGTGAAGAAGTTAGCAAGGTAGCGAACGGCATCTTGCAGAAGTGGGGTTTCAGTGGCTGACCTAACAGGGGCTGACTTGGATGCGTTTGAGTTTCTCAGCGCCACATTTGAGGGATACGGCCTTGGTGATTTGACTGGTCTTATCAAGGACTACATCACGCAGGGCTACGGCGATGACACCATCATCTTAAAGCTTCGGCAGACACCTGAGTATGCTAAGCGTTTTGCTGGCAATGAAATGCTTCGCAAGGCCGGGTTCGTCCCTTACGATGAAAAAACTTACGTTGAACTTGAAAATGATATGAAAAACAGAATGATTAAATATGGTTTATCCGAGGACTTTTACCAACGTGATGACCTTGCCAAGATTATCGGTGGTTCCGTGTCACCTAATGAGGTAGAGGATCGTATCAAGTCTGCCTACGACCTTGTTAACTCCACCCCATCATCGGTACGCGATGAGTACGCTAGGCTTTACGGTGTGACATCCATTGATCTCATGGGTGCTTTCCTTAACCCAGAGGTTGCTAAGCCACTGATTGATAAGCGTATTGCTACCGCTACGATTAGCGGGGCTGCTATGGATCAGGGAATTAGTTCTACTTTGACCGAACAGATCCGTGAAGTTAACCCTAATCTTACTTACGCTCAAGCCGCTCAAGGATTTTCTCAGGCCCAACAACTTGGTACCCGTGGTCAGGAACTGTCCAGTATTTATGGTGACCAGTACGGTATTGAAGAAGCCACGCAGGAAACCTTTGGTTTGGCTGGTGCGGCTAAGGCTGAGACCACTAAGAAGAAACTTGCCAGTAAGGAACGCGCCTCGTTCAGTGGTTCCTCTGCTGTCCGTGCTGGATCTTTGGCCCAGGAAAAGGGTGGGATCTAAAACTTAAAGCAGGTAACACCCGGCTTCCCCACCAAGTGCTACCTGCTTCTTGAGTACACAGTAACACATGGCTATGTGCGGTGCAAACCCGTAGCCCCATAAGCCTCTCGCAGACCGACCGGCCCTGCGGAGAGTATGAGAGACCGGTAGTAACAGCCAATCACCCTTCCCCTGCGGTGGTTGTGGGTTGCGTAAACCATAACAAGTAAGGGAGACGTTGCGATGAGCAACAACCAATGGAACGAGTTCGACGATGAAACGTATGGCGATGACGGCGACGGCCCGAAGGCTTTGCGTGATGCACTCAAGAAGGAACAGAAGGAACGTAAGCAGTTGGAAGAAAAACTTGCTTCACTCCAGAAGTCCTCTCGTGAGCGTACGTTGAAGGAAGTCCTGAATAGTAACGGCGTTAATCCTGCTATTGCTAAGTTCATTCCATCTGATGTGGATAGTGAATCGTCTGTTAATGAGTGGCTTGTTGAAAATGCGAGCATCTTTAACTTCAACCTCGGCGGATCTAATGAGGAAGCACCGGCTCCCACCGGCGCAAACCCTTTCGATCTAACAGGTACGGTCACTCCACCTGTGGGTGTTTCGCAACAGCAGGCTGATGCTTTTACGACCATCAGTCAAACCAGTCAAGGTTCGGTTCCTATGACTTCTGAGGGTGCCGCTCTGGCCGCGATCCAGAACGCTTCTACCCCAGAAGAATTGAATCGGTTGTTGACTGGACGCTGATGGCTTTAACCCATCCAATGTCTGTTTGAAAGGTTGTGAAATAACGTGGCTAACACCTATACCGGTACAGTTGACATTAGCACGACCCAGGTTGGTATCACTAACCTCGTAACGACTGCTTATGACAAGTACGTTGAGTTTGCTCTGCGTAGTCAGCCGTTGTTCCGTCAGGCCGCTACCAAGCGTCCGGTTGATGTGTCCCATGCTGGTGCCTCTGTACGTTTCCAAAAGTATGTTGACCTTGCTGTCGCTACTACCCCATTGACTGAAAACGAAGACAGGGATTCTGTTGCACTTGCCAACACTACCTATGTTGACGTTACCCTCAATGAGTACGGTAACTCCGTCCTCACCACCGACAAGTTGGTTTTCGAATCCTTGTCAGATGTTGACCCTGCTATCGCAAACATCATTGCGTACAACCAGGTTGACACCCTTGACCGCTTGGTTCGTAGCGTGCTCGTTGGCGGTACTAATGTGATTCGTTCTGACGGCGATGCTGTCAGCACGCAAGCACTGAACTTGCTGACCACTGGTGACGATTTCTCGTCAGCACACGTCCGCTACACGGTTGCTAAACTCCGTGGTAACAACGCCCTGCCGTTGGCCAATGGCCTGTACGGTTGCTACATCCACCCCGACGTTTCGCACGACCTTCGTGCGGAGAGCGGTGCTGCTGGATGGCGTTCACCACACGAGTACTCAGGTGCATCTGACATCTGGGGTGGCGTGCTTGGTGTGTACGAAGGTGCGTTCTTCATTGAGTCGCCTCGTACCCTGATCGGTGCCGATGGTGCTTCTTCCAAGAATGTTCACCGTACCCTCATCATGGGCCAGCAGGCCCTGGCTGAGGCTGTTGGTTACGAGCCACAAGTTGTTGTTGGCCCCGTCACTGACAAGTTGATGCGTTTCCGCCCTGTGGGTTGGAAGGCTTTGATCGGATGGGCACGCTACCGCGAGGAAAGCCTGTACCGCATTGAGACCACCTCAACTATTACTGCCTAATAACCACTGTTTAGTGGTTGTGCTTTGTTCCCCATCATATTGTGGGTGGGGGGCATTGCACTTCCACTAAGGAAGGAATCAAATGTCTGAACAAACTGTTATTGCTCAACTGGTTGCCACGGCAACGATGGAAGTTACACCCGCTACATCTACTACCGAGAATGAGGAATCGAAATGACCGTTGGCATTTCTGCCGTTAACACGGCTGACAAGTTGCTTAACACGATTGGCCGTACCGGTACCACGTTCACGGCTGGTTTACTGTACGCCAAGTTGCACACTGGTGACCCTGGATCTGCTGGTACTACCAGTGCTTCCGCTGTTACTACGCGTAACTCTTGCGCGTTCAGTGCGTCGTCCGGTGGTTCAATGGCGTTGTCCTCTATGGGTGGCACTTGGGCTATGACTGGCACTGAGACGATCACGCACATCAGCCTGTGGGATAACTCCACTGCTGGTAACTTCCTGTGGTCTGTTGCTTTGACTGCGAGCAAGGCTGTGGTTAGTGGTGACACTTTGTCGTTGAGCACGTTGACGTTGGCCTTCACGCCGATTGCGGCCTAGTAGTTTTTGTAATCAAGATTTCTAAACTTAGGAGAAACGGTGGCTAGTTCATACCCTACCGGTTTAGATTCATTGGCTAAACCAACATCAACCACGTTGGAGAACGCCGCTGGATTTGAACACGATGTTGTCCATACTGATGCTGCTAACGCCGTTGAGGCTGTTCAGTCAACTCTTGGCACTAACCCGCAGGGTGGTTCTGCTACTGTTAAGGCACGTCTTGACACGCTTGACACCACTGTGTCGGGTAAGGCTGTTGCGACTAGGACGATTAGCACTACTGCTCCTTTGTCTGGTGGTGGTGATCTTTCCGCTGATCGTACTTTGACGATTGCTGATGGCACCACGTCGGTGAAGGGTGCGGTTCAACTTGAAACTTCAACTACTTCAACATCAACGACTACGGCTGCTACACCTAGCAGTGTGAAGTCTGCTTATGACTTTGCTATTGCGGCTGGTGCAACCGCCAACAACGCCCAGACAACCGCTAATGCTGCTGTTCCCAAGTCCACGGTTACTACCCTCGGTGACTTGATCTACGGTACTGGTTCTTCAACTGTTGGCCGTTTAGCCAAGGGTTCAAGTGGTCAAGTCTTGACTGCTAGCGCTTTTTCTCTTGGGTGGGAAACACCAGCAACTTATCAAGACGAGTTTCTTGGTGCATATAAGACAACTGGTGGTTGGTGGTTAACGAACACCGGTGCTTTCAACTCGCAATCAGTATCAGGTAAATACCAGGTGGCTCTTATGTACCCTGTTTATTTCCCAGAAGCAGTAGCGGTTGATCGTGTTGCCGTTGAAGTAACAACTCTTGGCACTGGTGTTGTTCGACTTGGTTTGTACGCCCACGACAACGCCACTGGTCGTCCAGGGTCGTTGCTGTTTGATTGGGGGACAGCGTCTGTCACTTCTACTGGTGTTAAAGAAGTAACAATCAGTAGTACTATTCCTGCTGGTTGGGCTTGGCTTGCTTGTGCTTGGCAAACAACAAACACAACGGCCTTCGGCCTTAGAGCGACAAGTCTTTCTATGAATAGCAACTCACCAGTTTATCTTGGAACAACAAGTGCTAGCGCCGGTGCAGTTACTGTTGGCGGTAGTTACGAGGCATCAAGTGTTACTGGTGCGTTCACAACACTGGGTTCTTTAACCCTTTCAACGCTTAACAACTATCCACGTTTCCAGTTTAGGACGGCCTAACAATGAAGATTATAACGTATGGTCTTGGTGGATATTGTGAAGATTGCGACCAATCACACGATCACCCGTTGCACAATATTGTTGAAGAACTAGAAGTACCAGACGTTGTTGCTGACACGATAAACAACACACCAATCACAGCACTACCCATTGAGGGAACAACCGTTGACGAGGTTAAGGCTTCTGCCGAAGCCGCTATCAACGATCTAGCCCAACAGATGCAAGCAAAGATTGATGCCCTAACTGGTGGTGTGTAATGGCACAGTTGTACCGTTCAACTAATCTTTATAGAAACACTGGTACTTATCCTGGTGAAGCATCGTCTGGTGTGGTTACGGCTGATGCAACATCAACAATAAGTGGTAGCGGAACATCAACGATTACTGTTACCAAAAATGTTTCGGCAAGTTCTAGTGTAACAGCGACGGCTTCGTCGGAAGCAATCGTTATCCAGGGTCTTTACAGTTCATCAACGGTCACTGCAACATCAACATCGGAGATGCTTTCACAAACATCAATGGTGTCCTCCGGTTCGGTAGTGGCATCTTCCAGTGCGTCAGTATCTATTAAGCCAGTTGATTTGGTTTTCTCTAACGGAACTGTTCTGTCTGATGGTTCTTGCTCAATGAGCAAATCAATGGTTCTTAATGGTGGTCAAACAACAACTGCTTCATCAAGTGCTGGGTTAGTCCACACTTACTACATCTTTAAGCCGCCAACACGGGAGATTTCACCACTAAGCCTTGACCCGTACTTTGAACTTGTCGGCTACTTCCAGGGAAGAACCCTTGTTAAGCGTGACGGTGTGTGGAAACTTGTTCAAAACAGGCAAGAGGATTGGCTTGACCAGTGTGAGTATGTGTTCAAGGGTGGTTGTGAGAACCGTGTCACTGGCGCAGAGAAAGCCGAATTGGAATCAGCAGGATACACAGTAGAAACGAGAACATCGTGAGTAATTGCCGTTCAGGTTGCAAAACCAAAGATCACGCTTCGTGGGTTGAGTGCGCCCAGGCTGCCAACATTCGTGTTGCCTACGCCAACTCTGCTAACGGTCAGGACTATACGGCCCAACGCAAGGTTGATAAGGAACTTGACTCGTACAGGTCTGCTCGTGCTGAGGGTATTCAGCCTGCTGGTACCCGCATGGCACAGGTTGAACAAGCCCGTCGTATCAGCGATTCCGCTGGTGTCGCATTTCAGGGAGTATAAATGGCTACCACACTTGGCGATATGATTGAAGACGTTGAGGGTTTGTTGCAGGGCCATACCGGTCAGGACGAGCAGGTTACTTACCTAGACGGGTCTGTCACATCCACCGCGTTGACGTTGACGCTAGGTTCGGTTGAGGGCCTGCGTCGTGGTGTCATTGAAATTGATGACGAGTTGTTGTGGGTTGAGTCGGTTAACACTGTTTCTAAGCAGGCAACGATCGCACCGTTTGGTCGTGGCTACCGTGGCACCACGGCAACAACTCACACTGATAAGACGAAGGTAACAATGAACCCGTTGCTTCCACGCAACCGTGTTCGGCGCGCCATCAACGAAACCATTGAGGCTGTTGGTGGTGACCTGTTTGGTGTAGCCAACGGTACGATCAGTTACGAATCCGGCACTGTCACTTACGAGTTGTCAACTGCCACGTTCCCTGACCTCCTGGATGTTCTTGCTGTTACTTACGATAGTGAAACGAGTACGGATAGTTGGATCACGGTTCGCCGTTGGAAGTTCATTGACAAGGCCAATGTCACTGTGTTTCCTTCCGGTAAGTCTATTGACTTGTATGACCCGATCCGTTCGGGTTCTGACATAAACGTGACGTACACGAAGAACACTGTTGCTTTCTCCGACAACGCTTCAACCACTGCACTGTTCAGCACCACCAACATTCCTTCATCAGCGAAGGATGTTATCACTTACGGTGCTGCTGCCCGTCTTGCTTGGGCCGTTGAGGGTTCCCGTACTAACCAGACTGGTGTTTCGGCTAATGCCCTTGCTGACCAGTATGGCAACAACTGGCGCGGTTCTGCCAATAACTTTGGTAAGCAGTTGTATGCCTTCCACCAACAGCGTTTGCAAGAAGAACGCGACGCATTGTTACGCACCACCCAGCCAACCATCCACTACTTGAGGTGATCTGATGCCGTCCCCCACTCGCCGGTACTATTCTTCTACTGCTGTTGCAGGAACTTTAACAGCCACTTTAACCAGTAGCGCAACTACAATGGTGGTCAGCACTATTACTGGTTGGCCTGGAAGTTTTCCTTATACGGTCATCATTGGTGAGGACACTGCCAGTGAGGAACTTGTTACTGTTACCGCTGGTACCTTCCCCAACTTGACGATCACTCGTGGTGTTGGTGGTACGTCGGGCCAAGCCCACGGTATTGGTGAAACGGTTCGTCACGGTATTTATTCCCAGGACTTTGAGGATGGCTCAGCCCACTACGCGGCTTCAACGGCTGTGCATGGTGTTGCCGGTTCTGTGGTTGGTACTTCTGATACCCAAACTTTAACGAACAAGACTATCAGTGGTTCGTCTAATACTTTCTCATCTGTTCCATCGTCTGCTGTTGTTGGTTTGGATACGCACACTGGTTCTACCACTGCTCACGGTGCTACTGGTGCTGTGGTTGGTACAACAAACACGCAAACCCTAACTAACAAGACGATTAGTGGTGCATCAAACACGATCACCAATGTTCCCAATAGTGCGATTGGTTTGACCAGTTCACCTGTTGGTGTTGATGACACGCAAACCTTGACCAATAAGACGCTGACCTCACCAACGCTAACCACACCAACAATTAGTAGCACTGGTTTCGCTAACGCCAACCATGCTCATGCTGGTTCGACCAGTGGTGGAAAGTTGTTGCAGGCCAACACTCACGAGTCTGTTGACACTGATGTTTCTACTTCTTCCATTCACCACACGCTCGGTACTGGTCAATATCAGGCAGCACCTGGTAGTCACACTCACACTCAAACTGCTAATCCTGTTGTCAAGATCGCTTCGGCAACTAACCAGTCAATTGCGAACAACACAACAACCACTGTTGATTTTACTTCAACGGAGTTCAACTCGTCAGAGTGGTCGTTGTTCAGTATTGATCTGGTAAACAACCGCGTTGTTGCTCCTACGAATGGGTACTACTTGCTGACTGCGTTTGTTGCTTGGGAGCCTGACGCTGACGGTCGTAGAACCCTATGGTTTTACACTGGCCCTAGTGGTACGCAGGTTGTGTCCGAGCCTTCTGTCTCATCTTCCGTTTCGGGAACTTACTCGGAGCAACAAATCCACACAGTTATCCAATACTTGAACAGCGGTGACTACATTCAGTTACGCGCAAACCACGTTGCTGGTGCTTCAATCAACATCACCGATGCCCGCCTATCAGCAGCCCTGTTGAGCGTATAGGAATAGGTAAATATGACTGGCTTTGATGTAACCGATGAACCGGTATATAGCCTTGGCGTTGAATCGTTAGCAGCAAAGTTTTCTGCCAACAACTTTGGCTACGACTTTGCTATTGGTGACAATGCGTTCCTGAATGGGATCAGTGCTAAGACACCTTACCGCCGTGGTCTTGCCGATATTCGTAAGCAACAGTTTGATGCTTCGGCTAATCCTGGTGAGCAGTCCCTTGATGGTTACTGGTTGCGTTCACAGCAGGACTTCACTGGTGGTGCTGGTATAACATTTATGGAGCCGTCGAACGATGAGTTCCAGATGAAGCGGTTTGCTTCTTCTGTTGGTGTTGATGTTTGGACTCGTGGGCAGTTGAGATTGTTGCGTTCGACAAACGCTGTTACTCCCATAGCAAATAGTAAACCTAGCATCGTTAGCGCAAACGATGGATCAGACCCATATTTTGTTATTGCGGATGGTTCAACGGTTAGGCGTGCGTACACTGCTAGTTCTACTATCACTGGCTGGGCGCATACCCCGAACGGGAACATCACTTCTACTGGTGACGGTGTTGCTGTTTGCACTGTTGATGGTTTGGAGTATCTTGCCGCACCTTTTACTGGTGCAAAAACCACTCTTGCAGATAACGCCACTACTGCCACTTGCAATGCTTGGTGGGTTAAGCAACGGTTCATTATTGCTGACGGCCACCACCTAATCGAAAGGGCTGGTATTACTGGTGCCACCACCAACCTGAACATGACCGGTAAACTTTACTCACACCCACTGGATACTTGGAGTTGGACTTCTGTGGTTGAAACACCAGCCGCGATCCTTGCTTCTGGTTACTCCGGTAACAAGTCGGCAATCTACAAGTTCACCCTTGACCAAGCCGATGGAACCTTGCCGAACTTGTCGGCAGCAATTACCGCTGCTGAGTTGCCTTACGGTGAAGTGGTCACGGGAATGTTTTCCTACCTTGGAACCTATGTCATCCTTGGAACTAACCGTGGTGTTCGTGTTGCTGAGGTTGACGGTAATGGTGACTTGGCCTACGGCCCCCTATCTTTCACTAGCACAGATAAAGTTGACATCACTGGTTTCGCTGGTATTGACCGCTTTGTTTACGCTGGTGTTGGTAGCGAACTTGACGGCAACGCCGGTTTGATCCGCATTGACCTGTCGTCCACTGATGGTTCTGGTCGTTACGCATGGGCAACAGACTTGGCCGCGTTGGAGCCTGGTGTTGTGACTTCGATTGCCGTCATCAACGATAGTGCTAGCGGTGAAAAACCTGACCGTATCGGTTTTGTTAATAGTTCTGATTACTTCTACGAGCAAAGTAACACTAGTTTTGTTCCGTCTGGATATTTGATTACCGGTCAGGTTAGATACAACACCCTTGAGCCAAAAAACTTCCGTTACTTCCGGCTTCGCGGAACAACTAACACTGGAACAATTAGTGTTTCATCAGTTCTGTACAACCAAGATCCGCAATTATTGTTTACGTTTTCAGATGCAGTAGATATCAACCAAGATATCACTATTGCTATCCCAACTAATCCACAGCAAGAGTCACTCGGTTTGAAGATTACGCTGACCGAGGGTGAAGCGGGGGAGGATCCTGAGAGTCCAACCCCAACGGTGACTGGTTGGCAGTTGAAGGCCGTTCCTGGTTCTAATCGTAGGATTCTTGTGAAGATTCCACTGTTGTGTTTTGACCACGAGACGGATAATGCTGGTACTGCCCGTGGCTATGACGGTTACGCCTACGACCGTTTAGTTGAACTGCAAAGTCACTGCACCACTGGTGCGATTGTGGTGTTCCAAGATTTGCGTACTGGTGAGCAGTTCACTGCAACTATTGAGGATGTTTCTTTCACCCAAGAAGTTGCTAATACCCAGAACAAGGTTGATAACTTTGGTGGGATCATTGAGTTGACGGTGCAACAGGTATGACACCGGACAAGGATGTTCAAAGCCCATTTGGTGTGTTGGCTGTGCGTGGTGAATCATCCGAAACGGTTCGTGGTGTTCGACGGTTGTTGGCTTTACCAGATAGTGATTTGTTTGATGAGCCTTTGGAGCAAAGGCTACGGGGGTTTCAAACTGTTGCCGGTCTTGTGCCTAATGGTTGGTTAACTGAGTTGACTTATCACAGGTTGAGAAACGTCAAGGGTGTATCTGATGATAGGGGTGAAGCGACCTTGACGGCAGCGATGGTTGGTTCAGTGATTACTGGTTCACCTTTGATTGTGGCTTTGGCTAGCACGGAGAGTTTGGCGAACGGAACAGCGTTCATCATTTCTTTGTTTGTTGGCCTCATGACCCTTGGTTTGGGGGCTGGGAAGATTTATAAGGCTTGGAAGTCTGGGGTTGAGGCAGACATTCTGCACATTGAGAATGATAGGAAGCACGCTAAAATCCTTGAGGAGTTGTGTGCTAAGTTTGAGAATGTTATTGAGCAGGTTGAGCGCATCGAATTGCGCCAACTCTCAGTAAAAATGCAGATTGATAATTTATCTAAAGAAAAGGGTATTCAATGAACCAGTTGATCCGTTCAGCCGTGACCACGTTTGTCACATCATTCATCGCTTTGATTCCGTTGTCGGCTTTGGCTAGCCAAGACTTCTCCTGGTTACAGTCGGCTTTGATCGCTGCCGCTTTGACCACCGTGCGTACCGCTGTGGCTTACCTTGACCCGAAGAACACTGCGTTTGGTAACGGTTCCCCTGAGGTGACGTTTGAGTTTGATGACAGCGTTGACTTGGACGCTATCGGTGATGAGACCGCGTGAGTTGGCATCTGGCACCATCGTTGGTGCAACTTCGTGCTGAGGTGAATAGGCGTTGGCCTAACCGCCCTAAGGGTTCCGATGGCACTGTTGGTGACACAAGTCACAGTGCCCGTAAGTCTGACCATAACCCTAATGCTCGTGGTTCGGTGAACGCTTTTGATATTACTTATCCAGGCGTTGATCCGAAGATCATCATTTCGGCTGTGTCCAAGCACCCATCAGCAAACTATGTGATTTTCAACCGGAAGATTTATTCCCGTTCAAACAACTGGAAGGCTGAACCGTACTCTGGTGCTAGTCCTCACACCGAGCACCTTCATGTGTCTATCATGCAGTCTGAGAAGGCTGAGAAGGACACGACCCCGTGGTTGGCTGGTGCCACTGTGAAGCCTAAGCCTAAGCCGGTTAAGCGTTCGACGTTCCCGTTGCCTGCTGGTCAGGCGTTTGGTCGCAAGATTTCTGCGAAGATCCACAACGGTTACCGCAACAGCGAGGACAAGTCTGACGTGAAGCGCATCCAGCGTAAGTTGGGTGTGTCTCCTGTGTCTGGCTGGTTTGGCCCTATCACTGAGAAGGCTGTGAAGCGGTGGCAGTTACGCCGTTTGATTAAGCCCACTGGTTTGGTGGGTAAGAAGGAATGGGATCGTATGGGGCTGTGAGCCCCGTAGAAGGACTGAAACCCCCTGTCTGGTAGTTACTACTAGGCAGGGGGTTTTCTCTCGTTACGGGGCATCCTGTGGCTTCTGAGGGCTACTTGGCTATTAGGTATGCCACTACTTCTGGGTTGTCCCTGAGCATGGCTAGCAGTGGGCCGGTCATGGAAGCGACAGCCATCTCCTCAGCATCGGACTCAATGTTGGGATCAGAGGAACGGATCGCTGCGTGCAGGATCTCGTGCAGCAAGGTGACCCGTGCGTAATCCTCGGACTTACCTGGATCAACAGCAATGGTCATGGACTCTAGGTCACAGGAACCACAAGCGTCCCCTGTTGGGTGGTGTTTGAGCACCTCAGCCTTGGAGTACTTGATGCCCCAAGTGTACGGACTAACGTACACAGTTTGTGGTCGGGTTACTTGCTTACTTCCAGACTTGGTTGGTGGTCTTGACACAGGGGAACTTCCTCTCCATCAAAGGTTGCGAACCATACGGAAGCATAGTTTTCGCAGGCAGAACATTTTACCAGTTTAGACATACTAAGCACCAACTATCTATCTATATAGTACTACTATTGGCCGTCTTAGGACGGCCCTATTTCTATGCAGTTTTACTAACTGTTTCTATTGTACTCACAGGCATACCTTTGCTGTCAAGTTCGGTGCCTTGGTGTCACTCAACTTGCGCTCGTTTCACAACTGCACTACCTTCACCGTATGACAACAAACGATACGCCCGTTGAGGGCGATAACCTACCTGAACTAGACTACGATCCGTTGTCCTCGGAGAACATTGAGGGCATTGATCCGACACCGGCAGTGAGCGAAGAACAAATCCAAGAAGAAATGGGAACGTCCTCACAGACGATGCGCTTCCTGACCGAGGTTCTCATTTCGGAGAACTCACCTTTCCATTTCCGTACCCGTGACCTGACCGATGAGCAACGCAAGGGTGCGGCTGAGGCCGCATCGTTCATGTGCGTGTTCGCCTTGGCACATGACATTAAGCGTGCCGGTACACAGATCGGTGGAGAATCACTACGGTCGCAGAATCCCACCAAAGCTAACTATGGCAAGGGTGTATCCCAAGCGTTGAACGCTATCGCTGACGCGATGTTGCCAGAGGTGACAGGATGAGCGTTGGTCACAGGTCTTACTCGCAAGTAACATCGTACCTATCCTGCCCCAAGTCCTACCAGTTGGCACGCATTGTGAAGGTACCCGAAACCCCAGCATGGTACCTAGCCGCTGGTAGTGCTGTTCATGCTTGCCTTGAAGCAATCACCAAAGACGACGACAGTTGGGGAAGCAACCTGGAGTTAGATCCAGAACGCTGGAAGAACGCATTCCAAAAGGAAATTGATTCCCTTGAGGAACGCAGTGGTGTCAGCCGGAAAGAGTGGCGTACTGGCGGTCGAAAGACCAAGGCCAACCCTAACGCCGAGGACTACACGTTCTGGATTGACGAGGGCCTACGTCAGATCACGCTGTTTAAACAGTGGCTTGATGACCGCATCAACGAAGGCTGGTCAGTACCCACCTTTGCGGGGAACCTTGCCTGTGAGATTGAACTGAACGTGGACTTTGGTGACGTTCGTATCAAGGGTTACGCAGACCTCATCATGGAGTTGCCGTCTGGTGAACTCATGGTCATTGACCACAAGACTGGCGCACGAACACCAGACACGTTCCAACAACTAGCCCTGTACGCGTTTGCTATGGAGAAGTTGTCCCTGCCAACACCATCGCTGGGTGCTTTCTTTATGACCCGCAAGGGTGAACTATCCATACCCACCACGTTCAGGCAGACAGACCTAGACTCACTGACTGATACGATTGTTAATGTTGATCGGGCTATCAAGGCAGAACTTTTTCCTGCTAGGGTTACGTCAATGTGTAAAGGTTGCGGTGTAGCCAACTACTGTGTCGCAGTTAATGGTTCACTTGCAAAAGAGTTTGACCCAATCTACACCAACAAGGAAGGTAAGTAATGAACGACGACTATGAAGCCAGGGCCATTGATCTCTTAGACAAGGCCGAAACAGCAATGGAAGGTACGGAATGGGGCGAAGATCACTACTTTCGCGCTCAAGCTTTCGCACTAATTGCAATCGGTGAAAGCCTGCTAAACCTCACTAGGCACATCATTGACAAGGAAGGTAAGTAATGTCCAACGCCGAAGCACCAATCAGTTTCACCACCAAGATCAACGGTGACCTGTTCACCATCCGTGGTGATGACCCTGCCACGTTCCTCACCCGACTCGAAGCGTTCAACATGTTCCCATCAGTGGCGAACCTGATCGCCCAGTACAACGGTGAAGAACCAGTACCAGCGGTGATTGCCGCTGCTTTCCCTGGAACCAAGATTGTTCCACAAGACCAGCCAGCACAGCAAGGTGTACCGACGTGTTCACATGGTGCGCGGGTTCACCGTACCGGTGTTGGCAAGAATGGCCCGTGGACTGCATGGTTCTGCAACACTGACAAGGATGACCCGAACAAGTGCAAGCCGGTATTCGTCTAATGATTTGCACTCCTTGTTCTGTTAACAAGCATGAGGATTGCGATGATGAACTTCGACCGAAGGATCAGTACGACTCCTGCTTTTGTCAGCACCAGCCCCACGAGGACGGTAGATACATTGAGCGACCAAGAGGGTTGCTGGGAGATGGATGATTCCGTTGATTATGTTGAGTTGCTTGAAGCTTTCCGCGACCAGTCAAGTTCACTGGCCACAAAGTTTATTGGTAACTCATCAAAGAACGTGCGCATGAGATGTTACCTCATGGGAATGTCAGATGCTTACGCTTCCGCTGTTGCCCTCATGGTCAACGGTGATCCAAACCTTGCGATGCAAAGCAACACGCAAGCCCTAAGAGAAATACTATTAGAGAAGGAACGACATGGCGAAAAAGATTGAGTTGGTGAAGCCCAAGCGCCTAGCCCTCAAAGACTACGCGTTCGAAACGGACTATCAACTGGCCGCGATTGCCGAAGAACTGGACATTATGAACGATATGATTGACATTCTTTGGAACCAGACAGCGAACCTTGAGTTGGCTGTGTACGAGAAGAAGCGTTGGTGGAAGAAATGAACACACCAATCCGTAACGTCCGAATCAACGACGAGATTTGGCAGGCCATTGTTGACCTTGCTGACAAGAAAGAAACCACAGCATCCAACGTGGTGCGTCAGGCCCTTGTGAACTTTGTTCAAACAGGTGGACAGCCAGTACCTAAGCGTTGGTGGAGTAAGGCGTGAAGTCCCTGGCCCAAACCATCATGCTTAGTGGTGAGTCAGGCAGACCACTGCCAGACCTGACACCAAGCCTGACGCAGGCAGGTGTGAGGCTCCGACGTGGGCAAGTAACCATGATCGCCGCCGCACCAGGGAACATGAAAACCCTGCTTGCGTTGTGGTATGTGGCTCAGCACAACATCCCCACCCTGTTCTTTAGTGCAGACACCGATGCTTCAACCATTGTTAACCGTGTAGCCGCGATGCTAACCGGTGATGCGGTGGACATTGTTGAGGCTGGTATCAGTGGCTCAGGTGCCGACTACTACACCGAACAAGTAACAGGATTGCAGAACATTCGTTGGTGCTTCGACCCTTCACCCACCTTGGATGACATTGACCTTGAGACAATGGCGTTCACCGAGATGTGGGGTTGTCCACCAGAGATCATTGTTATTGACTCCCTCTACAATGTAGTGGCCGAACACTTGGATGAGTATGCCGGTATGCGTGAGATCAGTCGGGCGTTGCACCACGTCGCCCGTTCAACGGAAGCGGGGATCATCCTGCTCCACCACGTCAGTGAGAACACGTCCAACGCAGGCGAGTGCCCACCCCGTAAAGCAATCCTCGGTAAAGTCTCGCAACTCCCAGAAGTAATCCTCACTCTCGCCTACGACGAGATGGCTAGGGAACTAAAGGTTGCCACTGTTAAGAACCGTTCAGGGCCAGCCGATGCACAAGCCCGTAGCCATGTGTCCCTGTTCGTGGATGCCCCACGGATGCAGATTCAGGATGCAATGGACTACCAGTCTTCTATTCCTGCACCAGCGGTGCAACTGGCACCAGCACTTCAACAGTTTTGGGATAGTGTGGTATGAGTTCAGCGAATAAGCGTAAAGGAACCAAGTTTGAAACAGACCTGCTCGGCCACATTCGTGGCTGGACTGGTATGGCACAGAACGGTTGGGCAGTGGAACGCACCGCTCAAACTGGTGCTAAAGACGAAGGTGATCTTCACATTGATCTGGGGCACACGGTTCTTGTGCTTGAGGCTAAGGATGTTAAGACACCTGAGTGGGCCAACTGGTTACGTCAGGCAGAACTTGAAGCAGGCAACTGGTCTGAGGCTAGAGGGAACAGGGGCAGGGTGTTTGGTGTTGTTGTCCGTAAGATGAGGCAACGGAATACCCTTGACGCGATGTGCGTGATACCTTTGCATCAACTACTACATCTAATGAGCGGTTTAAACAATGAACAGTAACGCAATGACCACTAAAGAGTGGAACGATAGGGCCGACTGGGTTACCTTTGGTATCAGCAAGGGTTGGATCAGTAAGCAATACTGCGCTACCCATGATGGTGGCTACGATTATCTGACTGATGAAGAACGGGAAGAATACGATGAGGGTGGAGACCCTTGTGAGCCAGTGTTCCGCATCCTATGAGCACGATAAGTAAAGTTTTAATCCACTACGGGTTTGATAAAGTACCCGATCATGGTGGTGACAAGTCAATCAAGTGTGTATTCCACGGCGATAGGCACAACAGTGGGTGTGTCAACCCGGATAAGGGGCTCTACTACTGCTTCACTTGCGGTGTTAAGGGCGATTCGATTTCAATAGTTAGGGAACAGGAGCATTGTGACTTCAGTACTGCCGTCAGGCTTGTCGAAGAAATCACAGGAGCGAGCTACGAAAGCCTACGAGAAGCAGTTGTCAGAGAAGGCTCATTCCTATCTGCTAGAAAGGGGACTGGACGAGCAAGCCATAAGCAACTACCGGCTTGGAAGCGTGGAAGTGCCTGAACCAGGGCACGAACCATACCAGGGGATGCTGTCCATTCCCTACCTGACCCCAACGGGGCCAGTCGGTTTCAAGTTCAGGTTCCTAGAAGAACACAGGCAACCGAAGTACCTTGTACCAACAGGGCAACGAGCACACTTGTTCAATGTTAAAGCGTTTCACAACTCAGATAGTTCTATCGCTATCTGTGAGGGAGAACTTGACACCCTCGTGATGGATTCAGTGGTTGGTGTGTCCGCTGTTGGTGTTGCCGGTGTGGAAATGTGGAAGGATTACTTCACACGTTGCTTTGAAGGCTTTGAGAACATCTACATCATGGCCGATAATGATGTGAAGGAGAACGGTGAGAACCCTGGTTTGCGTTTGGCTAACAGGATCATTGACGCACTACCTTGGGCAAGGATTATTTACCTGCCAGCAGGTGAAGATTTAAACAGCACAGTGTTAAAGCAAGGGCCACAGTATGTCTTGGACTTACTCAAGCCACCAGTTGATGAAGATGAACCACCATTCTAATAACGAAAGGACGGATGATTGTGAGTGACTCGAACGGAATGGGAGCAGGTGCTGAACCTTCTCCGCGACAGTGGGTTTCGGGTAGTAAAGTCGGATCTGCAAGCTGGACTGGTTTTGGTACAAGTTCCGCCCGCAAATCCATAGACCCCCACCAGTGGGATGATTACCGCAAGGAAAGCAAGAAGGTTAAGTCGGCTGTCCTTACTGAGGCTGATGAGATTGTGAACGGTGCAAGGCAAGACACCTACGGCCACCCAGCGGACAACCACGGTTGCACCGCTGAGATGTGGACTGCCTACCTGAACCGCAAGTACGACATTGACCTTGACCTAGACGCACGCGATGTGTGCTGGTTGAATGTTTTACAAAAGATTAGTCGTGATGCTCACCTTGAGAAGCGCGACAACCTTGTTGATGTGGTTGGCTACGTTGCCAACATTGAAATCATTGACGACATCTAACCCGACTACTCTGAACTTCGCCCTGCAACTGGGGGCTACTTAACGGAAGGCATACCAATGCCGGAAACAAACAAGCCACGCATCCTCGTCACCGATCTGGAAACCAGTCCAAACTTGGCGCACGTTTGGGGTCTGTGGCAACAGAACGTATCCCTATCGCAACTGATGGACACCACGTCAGTCATCTCATTCGCCGCCAAGTGGTATGGCGATAGGAACGTAGAGTTTTATTCAGATCACCACGATGGCCATGCCAAGATGGTGAAGCAGGCACACAGGCTACTTGATGAGGCCGACATTGTTGTGACCTACAATGGTGTTACGTTTGATATCAAACACTTTCAGCGAGAGTTTGTACTTGCTGGCATGAACCCACCAAGTCCGTTCAAGAACGTGGACTTGCTCAAGGTGGTCAAGTCGCAGTTCCGTTTCCCATCAAACAAACTGCAACACGTCTCCGATCAACTTGGTATCGGACAGAAAACACCGCACACAGGGCACGAACTGTGGGTCAAGTGCATGGCTGGTGATGTGAAAGCTTGGGCGTTGATGAAGAAGTACAACATCCAAGACGTGCGCCTAACCGAGAAACTGTACGACCGGCTCGGTTCGTGGATCAAAGACCACCCATCACACGAGTTGTTCAGTGGTGTTGAGGGCTGTTGCCCTCGCTGTGGTGAAAGCAGACTCACCAAACGTGGTCAGGCATACACCGCCACTGCCGTGTACCAAAGATACCAGTGCCGTTCTTGTGGTGCTTGGTCTAAAGGTAAATCCCAACTGCGTGGCACTGAGATGCGTGGTGCAAAATGACCGAGTACCTGCATCCAGACTTCCTCCAACACGCATACCCTGTTGCTACCAACCTTGCCCGAAGGTATTCGGGCTACGTTGAGGCAGACGACATCCGCTCCGACCTGATTGAGTGGGGCTACCACAACCACCGCCGTGTCGCTGAGTGGCTTAGTGCTGAGGACGAGAAGGTTCTCAAAACTAACGTGTGGATTCTGAATAAGCGTATGCACAAGCAGGGTGAGCGGTTCTGTCGGAAGATGAAGGCCCAGGTGTGTGGCTACCACCACACCGATGAGTGGTTCTTCAATCGCGGGCTTGTCCGCGAACTCCTGCCCCTAGTTTATGACGGATCATGGCGTGAAACCCTGCGTGGTGAGCCAGAGGGTGGACGTAAGCCACCAAGGGAACCATCAACAGGTGGGAACCTTCCCGCTATGGCTATTGACATTGAGAAAGTTCTACCCAAACTATCTGTTGAGCAACGCTCAGCACTAGAGTTCCTTTACTTGGATAAGATGAGTGAGGAACTGGCAGCGATGGAACTTGAGATCACTGTTCATGCCCTGAAAGCAAGGGTCGATCGTGCCGTGGAACGTATCGTTGAACTCACTGGTGGTGACACACCTTGGGATGGGCTCGGTTCACGTCGCGTTAAGTCTAATGCTCAGGCGGCAGTGGAAACATCACGCAATAGTTAAACTCGTTTAAACATAGAAAAACCCCAGCCGGAGCAGGACTGGGGTTCTTCTGTGTCCACACCAGAGAGGTAAAGTTTGGTGTGGCGTGCCGTTGGTTCACCGACTAGGGGGCAGTGAGTTCCGGCAACATCTTTAGGTTATTACTTCTTATCTTCTACGTCAAGTTCAGTGAGTTCAGCGTGGTAACCATCAAATGTGGCGTTCACTTTTACTTCTGTGATCTCATCAAAATCATTACCGTACATGGTGGCGCACTTGCGCCCATCTCTGGTCAGTACCAGTTGGTACTTGTACCCTTCACCCCTATTGCTCACGCTTCCTCCACTCTCTGATCGTGTTGGCAAAGTAGATTATTCCATAGGCTAAGCATAGGATACCCAGCCCGTACTGTTTGGTTGCTACTGAGTACCAGCACCACAACACTTCCATTCCCAGCAGTACCACCCAGCCTTGCAGGGGTCGCTTCCCAGCAATCCACAAGCCAGTCATAGAACCGGCAGCAAGGGCGAAAGACCAATACATCAGTACCACCGATTGTTCTGCCAGAACGCCCACGCCCGACAGGGCGTGCCATACCTATGCTTGATGTAGCCCAGCCCAGCCCGCACTTGTGCTCGGTAATCGTCCCCTGTCCTAGCCTCAAGCCCCAAGATTTGTGGGATACCGTAGGCTGAGGACGTAGGATTGTCCGATGTGGGTGACCAGCCGGACTCCTTCTCCCACAATGGGAGCAGGCAAGCCATCTGAGCAGGGCTAGACACCAACGTAAGGGCATAACGCTTAGCCTTGGAGTCCACGTTCACGGTGCGTACCTTAGACCGTGAGATGCGCTTCTGTGGCTTCCTAACGGGTAAAGCCTTACCAGCGGTAGGCTTAGTATCCTTCGGCACAACGAACGAACGAACACTTTGCTTAGTTGTTTGTTCTGGTTGTATGTTCTGCTCAGCCCTACCTACCAGAATAATCTCAACAATCGTCATCAAGATGACAATGGCAACGAAGATAGCAAAGCCAACCCGTATCTCATTCTTCTGGTTCATAGATCCCTACCCTCGGTGTTCATAACAGTACCTAGAACCTGGTTCAGCCGGTCTGTCACAGCCATCTGACCCATGACCCCAGCCCCCATGCTTGTCCCACAAGCCAGACGATGAGGATGCCCAGCACTCTTGCACTTCTTCTATTTCTCCATGCTCGGTAGCCACGGTGCCCTCACTCCCTTCACCTTGCGCCAGTAGGTTTCCAATGTTTTCAGTTGTAGCCCAAGTTGGTCGGCTACCTGCCAGTGAGACACGCGCATACTAAGCAGGAACTCTGCTTCGTCAATAGTCTCACGCTTGCTTAGGTATCTATCCATTTACCTTGCACTCTTTTCGCGCTGTTAATCAGCATCTCATGCGACTTCTCAGCCACAATCTCATCGTCAGGTGACAAGGTTAGCATCTTTTCCACGATACGGATAGACCTTGACCAAGCGTGTCCGTTCTTGATTAGTTCGTTCTGTTGCTTAGGTGTGTAGCCTGCTCGGATGGTGTGTTCACCACCATGCTTCAGTGCATCGTTTAAACACTCGTTCCTTACGGGGCACTGCACACACATCACGATACCCTTGACGTTGTTTAAACTAAGTGTTGCTTCGTGTTGGTGGAAGTCCACATCCCACCAGTCGGAGTATCCACGGGCGCATGACGCACGATCCCACCACTCACGATCACTGTCTCTCTGTGCTACATAGGTCTCAGACACCTGAACCCACCCCGCTCAACGACAACTCCTGCACCGAGGCATACACCCTGATACCAGTGGTGCAATCCAGCACCTTAAACCACGGCTCACGGTAGTGGGACGTGTGGAACTCAGATAGTTCCTCAATCAAAACCTTACGCTCAGGCGTAGGGCACTCAGTCATACTCAACAATGCTTTCATTTTCCTATTCTCCAATACTCAACTGCTACGGGTAATAATAAAATTGCTAGACCGACAATAAACCCAGCCACTAGACGCGATGTCCAGATAGATACCTAGCGATACCGATTACCGTTTGTTCGTCACCTTCGTCCATCGCCGTGGTCATTCTGTCCTGTACCGCCGGTGGCAGAGAGGACATACTAATCAAGGCTATGTCACCACTGCCGTAAGTTCCAGACTCTAGATCAACCCAGTAATCATAGTTATTCAGTTCATACTTGTTCATTGTTGTTGCCCCTTAGCGAATACGAACCGAACAATGTTGTCAATGCTCCACTCAGAACCACCACTTAACCTACCTTCAGAATACTCCCTGATAAACTCAATAAAGTTTTCCTTAGTGGTTTCATTGTGGTCATAGTAGATGTCCACGAAATCATCGCGCACACCTGATGGTGTGTAGTTGTTGCCACTCAGGTAATCATCATCGGGGAAATCTTCATCGCCTTCCATGATCTCCTGCAACGACTCAAACGAAACATAACCATGCAACTTAGTTCCTTCTTGGTCGTTCTCAAAGTGGTAGAAAACTTCGCACCCAATGGGGTACTCTTGTTTAAACGTACTCATTACTCTGCTCCTTATTGTGTTTGATTAGAAGTGGAAATCCACTACGACAATCCACTGGTGTGAAGGGTCGGTCTTGATACGTTCTTGTAGATACTCGTCGCTCTCGGTGTAATCTACTAAATCATAGAAGTAAGCATCACTGGCACTATCTCCAATAATAATAGACATAGCCTTACCCAAAGACCAAACACCATTAGCGTAGTGGTCTTCCTTGCCCTTCTCCTTTATGTTATCTAAATCCAGCCCCGACTTTTTTGCTATCCGTAAGTACTCGTCTAGTTGTTCTTCCCTCTTGCCAACCATCATCTTTACGCATGAGTTAAAACGATCAGGGTCATCCGCGTAGCAAAGAGCGTTCTTGCCCTCGCCAAACTCATCCACCCAGCGACCACCAACTTGAGACCAGTCAGACCACGGGAAGTTGTTTTCTCCTTCCCATCCACCGTTTAAACAGTAGTCAACAGAAGAAACTGCCTCGTCGTAATCGTCTGCCTCAATAGCAATAATGTGTGAAACGTGCATTGTATTTTCCTTCCCTAGTTAGTCAATAACAATCGGCTCAACAATAACGAACTCGTCCAGTTCGTCATTAGGTATCTCTCTCAGATCACACCACTCGTTGTAAAGATCACGGGCATAAACCCTAGCCTTATCAAGTGTGCTAAACATAGGCGGGATGTCCCTGTCCTCACCGTGGTAGTCCCAGTAGTCGGGGTCAGTGACGGTCACTGCATACACAATCAACCTACCCATCACAGTTCCTCTCCATTTTCGTCCTGAATAATCAAGTCATTTATTATTTCGGCAGGAAAATCTTCCTCTATCCAAGCCTGTATCTGTTGCATAACTTCATCCAACTCTACTTCGCGCAGGGTTTCATCGTTTTCGGTAAGCCTTTCTACAATGTCCTGGACATCGTAAGAAATAACCTTCATTACGTTAATGCGCTCCGGCATATTACCCATCACGACACCTTCCCCAACACTAGGTCTTGTACGAAACCGACAACCTCGCCAGTCCTGCCACCGATGTGCCAGTCGTACTTACCATCGGGCGTACCATCCTCGTATTGCTTCCAGTCATAGACCGTAGCCTTGTGAACATCGCCTTCATCGTCAGTGAACTCAATGTCCCACTCTGCCGTGACTTTCCCATCACTACTCTCGTAATGCGTGGGCTCGCCAAACACCTCAACCAAACGGTCGTAGGTGGTGTTGATGTACCCCATCAAAGATGTACCAGTGATGTCCATATCCTTACTCGTTGTGTAAATCATTGTCTTGCTCCTTATCCTAGTTAGTTTGTTTAAACGGCACAGCAACCGAAGATTATTTTTTCACCAGTTGTTGTAGTGATACCAGTAGCATGGCAACTAGCACAGTTGTCGGGGTCACTAGCACACCCATCCCAACCGATCACCTCACCACACTCCCAGCATTCGCGTAGGCTACCTTCCTCGTCTGACCAGTCAGGACTCATCGGAGAGGATAACATCTCGCCACTCCCTAATGTGGTTCAGACCATTGACCATGCCACCAGCCCAACCCTTGTTGTACTCCACCTCTTCTAGTTCCAGTTCGTCCTCTTGTGCTTCGTCTTCCTCAACTGTGCGCTCGTATTCTTCTTCCATCCTTGTGATTAGTTCACCCAACAATCGGGTGAGTTCCTCGGTGGTGATGTCATTACTCATTGTGTTGCTCCTTTTCTTAGTTGATGTAATCAGTGTATCACACTTGTCAAGTACCCTAGTTTTCCGGCGTGTCGTGACAGTCACAAGGACACACCTTGCTACCAGCCTCACGTTTAAACAACACCGGACAACCCTCGTGCTTATTGCTCAGACACCAGCCAGACGGTTGAGGTTCGCCACGTTTAAACATCATCGCCCCCACCTACTCCAGTTCTCTACTTCTTCCGGCTCAAAGATAGCCAACTCAATGAACCCAATGACATCGCTTGCGCTCATGCTCCAGCCCCCAAACTTTTCTTCCGCTAGTTCCAGTGCCTTCTCAACTTGCTTCTCAGTGAACTTCATTTTATGCTCCCTAGTTGTTGTGTTTAAACGTACTATGCGTACACTTCTTCGCCAAAGATAGAGACCTGAATAACGAGTGCTCCTACACAAGCGTCCCAGTTATCAAAGTCAGTGTCAATCACCCCACCACAAGGGACGTGACGGTAGTGCTTGTCCATACACACCCTCAGCCCACGCTCAAGGTCTGCTATGCCCAGCGTAATCTCTCGCTCCTCCTCATCCTCATTGTAGTACGTCAGTTTAAACGTACCGATCTTGTCCCAGTCCGTGTCCCCAAAATACTCCACGTTGGTACAAAAGGCGTTGATTACAGGGTCAGACTCCCAGCCCGAGCCCATTGTCGCTTCCCATAGGTCTTGCTTCTTGATCTCCGTGTCAATGGTAAACGTCTCGCTCATTGTGTGCTCCCTAGTTTGTGGTGGTCTGCCTCACGGCGATCACACCTGATGTTGTTTAAACGTTATCCTTCTTGCTCAACACTATCAACCACAATCTCAGCCGTGAGGTATGGTTCAGTATCCATCAAGGCTCGCACGAGGTCGTCCAAGTCCTCAATGTCAAGGTCACTGTTGTCAATGTCCACTTCAGCGTTGTCCCAGTCAAGTTCTAGGTCGCTAAGGTGCATACCCTCGGTCTCCTCGGTAGCGGTGTCCTCGTCGCCAGCCTCCACGACTACGGTAAAGGGAACCTCTACATTAACGGTCACGGTCACGCTCAAGCCCTTGTCGCTTAGGTGTAGGTGGTAGGTCGCGTCGTAGTGCCCGCTCACGTTCCACTCAAGGCTAATCTCGTTAAGCATTAGGTTTCTAAGGATGTTGTTTGCCTGCTCAAGGTCAACCACCTGCATTGTGTATGCTTCCTTGATACTTGCCTCAACGCTACGTTTAAACGTCCATAGTTCACGTTGACTCACCAATAGTTTGTGCCCTGTTAGTTCGTTCTCGTTCTTCCACTTGTCAATCTCTCGCCCCAGTTCGGTGATACGAGTGACAAACTGATCGTTTAAACGTGCTGTTTGTTGGTCTGCGCTTGTTTCCATTGTGTTTGCTCCTTGCTCCTAGAGTCCTGCTTGTCAGGACTAGGAACCACACTACACTACGGTAGTGTAGAACCTAGACGCGACACGCTATGTTTAAACGGTGTTATTATTCCACCCCCCCAGTTGTCATTACACACCGCCTGCCAGTTGTCCAATAACTGTTGGGCAGATAGCCCTTCCTTAGTCCACGGTGCAGTTGCCCACGGTAGGGCTAGTAGCCTCTCGCCGTGACTGATTAAGTTTTCAGCCGTCTCATAGTTAAGCGCGATGTCCACAATCGTACCGTGTTCCAGTGATAGCGCGTAGTGTTCCTCGGTCAGCACCACCTCCATCAGCCCGCCTTGTAGGGTAATCTTATCGCCCAGTTTAAACGTGTTCGTGTTCATTGTGTTTCTCCCTAGTTAGTAGTGTTTAAACGTACCTTACAGTAAGCCGGTAGCCCAGTCGCCCAGTGCCGTGCCTAACACAATCGCAAGCGGGATGAACAGTGCCACGGCTACCCCTGCCACGAACTCCCCGCGCCTTGTCAATCGGTAGCCCTTCACGCCTTCGCCCCTGCCATTACATCAACCAACTCCGAGATAGCGTCCTCTAGAGTGGCGTGCGCCTGAAACTCGCCCACGGTGTCAATCATCCCCGCTTCATCAATGCACCTGATCGTGAACAGGCGTGCTGTTCGGTCGTAGTTGTCCTCCGAGGTGATGAAGAACTTAC
>Ga0247723_1000217_pt1 | contig 37276 bp, 45 predicted proteins | sample MSEWelMarce5H_FC_FD_189079 | JGI IMG/M metagenome (GOLD analysis project Ga0247723, IMG submission 189079) | Subsurface sediment microbial communities from gas well in West Virginia, United States - MSEEL Well Study Marcellus 5H_FC | ecosystem: Environmental > Terrestrial > Deep subsurface >... | reverse complement strand
AATAAGTCGGCTGTTTTGAGGAAACTACCGCCCCATAGGGATTTTTCAACCGTTTCAGGCTGATTCTGTACTATCTCGCCGAGATCGCCAGACTTTCGGAAAGCAGTGTCTTGCTCTACAAGTTCCACACGCTTACCAAATTCATTAAATACACTTGTTGCTGATGCAATATCTTTTGCAACTGCTTCAAATGATGTTTGTGCCACTTCAATATCAACCTTGGTAGACTTCAAAAGTTCTACCTCTGTTTGTAATGATTTGACAACTTCTACTAGATCGCTAAAGGCTTTTTCAAGACCATCAGTTGTTTCTGTAACTGTTTCTGCAACTGGTGCTTCTACAACTACTTCATCTGACTTAGGAGCCATTGGCTTCTTAGCCTCTGCCTCTTCATCTGCTGGAGTTTCCGCAGCATCTTCTTCAGCATCTTCTTCGCCAGAAGATGGTGCTTTCGCAGCCTTCTCTGTTGAAACTTCTTCTGCTGGAGTCTCTACTACATCTGCTTTCGCATCTGCCTCTGGAGCGACCTCTGTTACTTCAACTGCAATATCAGATTTCTCAACGATCTCTTCAACTGTGTTTTTTGTTGATTTTGCCATAAGGTTTTCCTCCTTGTTAATCTTAGAAGTATTAATGCCTTTAGCACTATCGACTAAGAATTTTATCATATTTAGTTTTTCGTTATCCGTTTTTTCAACGAAACCTATGTTTTCCATTTGCTCACCAGTTATTGGGCTTAACTCTGATTCATTTTCAGATGCAAGGACTATTCCATTTTCCTTATCATAAAATACATTTTCTAAAACTGTTTCATCAGCCTTAATTACATCTACGCCATCTACCTTTTCAACAGATACGATGTTTGCAAATTGATTTGCTGGGGAATCTACAAGACTCAACTCAACTAAATCATACTGCTTAATAACACGGATTGACTTATCTGACTTCTCGTCATAAGCATCATCCCACTTGTTCATTCTTCCGCCAATAGAAAAACCAGCAAGTGTTCCGTCTAGAACTTTTTCCCAAGTATCTTGTGCACCTTTTGAAACATATGCGGATACGAATACTCCGTTATAAAACTTCTTTGATTCTGGATCGAAATACTTTTCTGCTTTAAAGTCTACCATCTTGCCTACTGCTAATGGCTGGTGCATTTCTCTAATGTTCCCACGGAATTTTGCAAATGCATCCATTGATGCTTCTGCTGTTACAATATCATCTTGCTTATCAATATTGTCTAGAGATGCAAATCCTGAAACGATTCGACGCTCTTTATCCACCTTAGTAAGTGGCATAGATAGGCGGAGGTTGTCTCCATCTGTATTCCAATTGGCTTTAGAGATAATCATGGTTATTATATTATATACCCTTTTTTGCTAAAGTATCACTATTTGGACATTTCGGGCACATCATCAACTTTACGACCTTCACCTTTTGGATTTCTTCCACTTACTGTGGCTGGTCCATCAGACTGGTTGTTAGTTCTTTCAGTATCCCTTGCTCTGTCCGCATTATCGTTTGCTGCTTGTTCTGGCTTTGGATCAAAAGGCTCGTTGCCACCTTCTATCTGCGGAAGACCAAGAAGTTCTCGACCTTCATTTGGAAGCATTACCTGAGTCTTTACAAGTCTTTCGATAATCTGTGATTGAGCAATTTCATCTGTAAGTGTAAGTTCATTAAACTTAAACTCAAGAATATCTGTTTTTTCTTTTATGATCTTATTGATCATCTTTTCAAGGTTTCTCTGTGCTGGTCTTGCAACCTGCTCTTTAAATGTGCGGTCTTGTGAGAGCGCAGCAGCAATTGCTGAAGAGTCAGATCCACCAATCTTAGAAAGAGGAACTTGGTGAGCAACAAGAATGTCGTCTCTATTCTGCTTTCTATATTCTCTAAATGATGCTTCCTGAACGCCATTTTCTACAGGGTCCATCTTAAACTCTACCTTGTTGGTATCAGAGTCTCCTGGCAGTGGGATATAAAGAGTTCTGTGATTTTGACCCTTAAGCCCTGTCTGCAAAAATCTAAACATCTTGTCCTCTGCTTCGGCAGATAACTTTGCACCCTTGAGAGTTACAACATATCTTGGAGTTGCTTTGTTTTGGAAATAATCAATGTTGTACTGTGACGCAAGTTGATCTCCGTGCAATGATCCAATTGCAGACATGATGTCTGGAACTCCATAAAAAGTATTTAGAGGTGAGTATTCTTTAAAATGAATGATTTCGTTTGGTCTTGGATCTGTTCCAAGCGGGTTGGGATTCGTTGCACCAAAGTTACGGAAATAAACAACCTTGTTTGCAATAACCTGAACAAAACCATCACGAAGTCTACGAACACGCATTGTTGTAGATGGGATATGACCAACATATCCAATATCTCCACGAGTGGTTCTGCCAATTTCAAGGTAAGCGTTACCAGTTGACTGAAGATCAGTAAAGACCTTTTCCATGGTTGTTGTAAATGAGTCTTCGTCGTTTAGTGACTCAAGCCAATCAGTCATTTCAATCTTTGCTCTTTCAATTCTTTTTCTTGCATTTTCTGAAGTCTTTGGTTCAGATGCCTCTAACTTAAGCATAGTTCTTTTTGAAATTTTAAACTCATACCCAAGTCCAACAATGTTCTCTACTTTAGCATCAATTGCAGCATGGTTAGCAAATGATGTATCGTAGAAACTTGCAAGTTCATACAAGTTCCATGGTGGGGTAATAACATCAAACAAACCATAAGCATTTCTAAATACAGTTCCTGAGTTTATCTCTTTAGATCTTGCTCCATTGATTCCAACGCTGTCTGCTCTTGAACTGTCCATGTATGCCTGAGTTGCTTCTCCTTTAATGATTCGAGAAGTTCTTCTTTTAAAGTTACTGTCAAGTCCCTGCAAATCTTTTATTACATCCCAAGACTGATTAAATGGATCCTGCTTTGTAAAAGTATCATCCTCTGGAAGTGGGGTATCTGTCTTTGCTCTAATAAAAAATTCTTTGTCTTCACTCATTAGTCATCACTTCCATATTTTGCAATAGTATCCTTGGCTGCTTGTACTGCTCCAAGGTCATTCATAGAAGGAATCAGGCCTTCTGAAAGTCTTTGTTTCTGCTCAGAGTATTCTTCTTCTGAGATTCTTGTTAGTCCTGGCACGAAGATGCACTCGCCATCTCCTTCATCCCCGTAATATTTAGCAGCATCTTTGAGTTTTGATATCTGCAGAATATCACCCTTCATAGACTCAATGTTTAATACAGAACCATTTCCATCAGTAAACCACTTGCCATTTGCTTTTTTGTATACATAAAGGCCCCAGTCGTAGTGCTTTTCAATAATTTTTGCACGGGACTCACCCACTTGCCCCTTCATTTTAGGCAATGCCTTTTTCTTTTTACGTGGATTTTCCATATTCATATACTAAAGTATACCATATTAGATAGCAGTAACGGTTATTGTCTTCGACTTTATACCAGAATAGAGCCTATACTCATAGTCTGTTAGAGATCTTTCATTATTAATGACCAAAGAGGCCTCACTATCTATAATAATCTTATTTGTTCCAGTATAACTCTTATAAATTGTTGAAGGATCAACCCCATAATAATTAGTTTTAGATAGTACTGCAACTCCGTCCCAGTCAGAACCGCCTGTTAGCCAGTAATTCCACTCTATATTTTCTGGGGCAATATACTTTACACCAAACCACTTTCTAAACTCTGTCTCTTGAACATCTTGAAGGTTGGTTGATTCATAGTAGGAGATTGTGTTAAATGTGAGTGGACCATTTAAATTAATAGTTCCAACCCTATTCTTGAAATCTAAAACTTTTGAAAAAGATATTCCCAAAAAGGCCCACTCTTTGACTGTTAAAACTGGGTCTTTAACTGGACTGCCATTAAGATAAAACCTGACCTTGTTTTCTATTCTTCCAGTATTTACATCTACTGCGTAGATTTTTGCTCTTTGACCAGTTGGATGAATTGCTGACATGTAAAACTTTATATGTCTGTCTTTTGACTTAATTTCGAACACCTCTACAGATCCATATGGGAAAGAGTCTTTGTCATATCTAACTGCCATTTGCATAGCCATAACTTTAAAGTTGTCTGATTTTTCTTTATTAATTGAAACAGATAGTCCTCTGTTAACCTTTGGATCTATTACTCCCTTTATTCCTATACCGCTATATCTTGTTAAATATAAATACGGAGAAGTTCCTTTATAAATTGTAAAAGGATTTTCAGACTTGTAGTCGTAGTAGAATCCAGATTTTTTATAAGGATAAAGATTATGACCAAACCTGGTACCAACAGGATTTGTAGATGTATTGTTAAATGCTTGAGAGCAATACTCTAGCGTTCTAAGAGCAACCTTGTTCTTTAGTATACCCTTTACATTAAACTCAAGATGTGTAACTATTGCAATATCTAGATTGCTGACATCTTTTGGAGTATATATAACCATGTTATCTACAACCTCATACTTTGTTGTTCTCCAGTCTTCACCTGGAATAACAAAAGAATCATTAGACGGTTTTTGAATATTTATAAAATTTTCTGACGAAAGGTTTGCACCATTCTTGATATATTGAAATGTAATGTAAGATTTTACTAAAGAGTTTGATGTGTCATACTTATAGTTTCTAAAGGCTCTATCTCTTAGGTCTGTATAATCTAGATATCCGTTAAAAAGTTGATTGTCTAATGAAGCATAGTCTCTTTGCACTGGAACGCTGTATTCATCATATAGTTCTTCATATGTCCAAGACCCAAACTGCTCTTCTTCTATAAAAACAGATGGTGCTGGATAGTTTATGTTAAACTGAATAAAATCTAAGTCATAGTACGGTTTATTTTTACTATCGGTTATATACTTAGCAAAATAAGTAAGTGGGACATAGTCCTCCCAATATCCTTGGACATCAATGTCTAGGGAGTAAGATCCAAAATTAATTATTGGAGACAGGGTATAACTTGCTGTGTGTGATTGAAGGGTATTTGCGGACACATCAGTTAACATTCCTGAATCGACAATTGAATCCCACTCTGCAGGATTATTACCAAAGTAATCTTCTGTAGAGTTGTACTCTACGTCTGGAGTTTGAATATACTCCAAGAACACGCTATCATTTTCTATAACAATACCCTTTTCATTAAAAAAATCTTTAATGTATCTGTGATTTCTAGAAGTACAAAAACCCACCCTGTATGCTTTACCAGAAAATGTTTCTGATGGATTTGAACTTCCTGCAATATAAAAGCCAAGACTGCTAAAGTTACCAAAGAAAGATGCAACATTTCCTCCAAAATACTTAGAGATAGTTTCTACATCTACACCTACAGAGAATATTTCTTCAAGCGCTACAGGAGATAAGGTTAGCAGAACCTCTTCTATTTGATTATAGTTTAAGGTATAAACTATTGATGTTCCTGTACAAGATATTTCAAAATAGTTTGTTGATGTTTTTGACTCAGCCCTGAACAATACCTGCTTTGTTTCTGGAACAGAGGTAAATTTAAAAGACCCATAAAAAGACTTAACCTTTTCTTTTAAAAAGTTTAAGTTGTCAAAATACATATATGATCCTTGAAGTTCTCCAAAAGAAAAAGATAAACCATCTTCGTCTTGTGGATAAAAACTAGAAGAAAGATTTTCTACAGAAAACCCTGACAGAACAATGTCTGGCAACTTATAATCTGGAGTAGATAAAAGCCCACTATCTGTTTTTAAATTATCAACTATTCCTTGAGACCAGTTTCCTATGTTGGGGTATGAATAATTATTTGCATACTCTGCAAATGGATAATCTATATAAATAGATGAACCACTATAGGCTTGATTAATTCCCTCTGGAAACTCAACTCCCTGTCCATAAACAAATCTTTTCTTAGCCAAGACCAAAGGAACATTATAAGTATACAATGCAACACAGTCAATTTCTATTGGGGATACATCTTCGTATGCATAAAAACCAATCCAATCTTGATTTTTTCTATTGGAATCCATTGTGGTCGGCAAGTTCAACTCTTCGGTTAAATACCTTAATGATATTACTTCTTCTCCATTAATAAGCAAAGAAGAATTATTTTCTCCAACTCGAATATGCATAAGCATGGGGCGATACCATTCTCCAACATAATAGGAACCAAAGTTTGATCCTATTTTTAAAATCAAGAATGGGCCTTCAACATAAACTCCATCATCTGATCCTATTGGCCCAATAATTCTTTTCAATGTTTGTGAGTCTGAGTTAATTCTTACCCAAGCCTCTAAAGTGTATTGTTTGTATTGTCCGTCAGCACCCAAAAACCCTTGCCCTGGAATAATCAGTGAAGGTTTCGGGGCTGGATCTACAACATTTATTATTCCGCTCATCTCTGGATTATTTTTGCAAACATAATAAAGGTTGTCTGGAGAGTCTTCCTGAACAACCCAAGTAATATCTCCAACATCTGCTCCAGAATTATTTATTCCATTATTATATTCACTAGCAGAGTTGTACTCTCCAGATACTGTTTGTATCGCAAGTGGGTATCCAGGAGTCTTCATGCTAAAAGTATAAGTTGATCCACGGGTAACTGTAACTATTGGATTAGATGTACCAGCAAATAGGTAGGCGTCAGGATCTCTACGAACCTCATGTACCATTCCATAAGAGTTTGAATTTGGTAAAAGTTTTGTAAGGTTCGAAGCACCATACACTAAAGGGATTCCAGTATTTTTTGCCATAAGACTTTTATTTGACATAAGATAATATCCTTTTTTGTCTTGTAGTCCATAAGCATTGGCGTTAATTCCGTAAGTGGGTTCTATTGCTATATTGTTTGGAACAAAATATCCATCGACTCCAAGCGAAGACGAGTTAAATTCTTCTGACCACTGACCAGCGGTGACACCATTAATTAAAAATTCGTAGTCATCTGCATTGCTTCCCTGGTCTATGTAATTAATTTTAATAACAATTCTAAAACTTGTATTTTCATCTGGAGTGTCAAATGTTTCTGAAACAAATATCCACCTGTCTTGAACTGATGAAACATATGTTTTTAATCTTTGGATTGTGCTACCGCTTGTTGTATCGTCATATTCATAACCTATCTCAAAACTGTAAGAATATACGCTTAAAGAATTAATAAAGGCACCTATTGAAAAAGTTGATAGTTCTTTGTTTAGAGAACTAAAGTTTTCTATATCTTTGCTTATGCAAACTACTTGACCAAAATCATTCTGACCTAAACTTCCTATTAGTTTTGTTACAAAACTTTCTGGAAAAGGTGTGCCCGAAGCAATAGAACTACTAGCAAAAACTTCTGCAGATGCCTCATCAGATATATCCCAGTACTCTGGATTTCCTACACATCTCTGGCTTTCAGTAATTAAACTAATATAGTCTGCTTTATCGTCTAATGACCAAAAGGCCATTGGATGCTCTGCATATATTTTTTCTGCGTACAGGTTTGATGGAGTAGACATTATAAGTCTATTTTACCACAGAAGACTACTTGTTTATTTTAATTTCACAATAATCTGTGGTGCAGTACATTTCGCCCTGTGCCTCAAGGTTTTCTGCTCCATCATAAATTGCAGCAAAATCAATATGCTTCAACTTACCAATATATGACTCATATTCTTCTTCAGTGATCTGAGTGTATGGCTGTTGTGGATAAACAGTATTTCCCATTGGTAGGAATGAGACTGCCTTTAGTTGTCCCTCGTACATATGAAGTGCTGGAACAACATGCTTTGATTCTGTTTCCTTATCAAAGGATAGCGTTACGGAAACACCATTATCGGACCAATACTTTTGAGCAGTTGCAGCAAGAGCAATCTTTTCAAACAATGTTACATCCTTTTCAGATCGTGGATGACCTGACTTGATTGGGAAGTAAACTACTGATGTGTTTGCTGATACTACGTCATCTTCAATTGTGTACCCCGCTGCTTTGAATAGGTGTATCATTGGATCTGTATTTCCAAATCTAACTGCACGAAGGAAGAAGTTTCCTCCAGGTCCCCAGTGAACTCCAGGAGTTGCACCAGAAAGAATTGAAACTGATCCTGATGGCTTAACTGTAGTTACACGAATTGATTCACGAACACATAGCCATTCAGAATACTGGTGATCATAGTGACGGATCTTGTTGTATCCTTCATCCATCCATTCACGAACGGTTGGCAAGCCTTTTTGATCTGCAAATGATGCAATGCCAGTAAGTGATGTACCAATACGACGGTTGCGTTGCATGATACCGTTTGTTTGTGGCCAGTGTGTTGGAACAAGTGTTACAGTCTTTCCATAAAGGTATGCAAACTTCAGGGTACGCAGGAAGTCCTCCTTAGATTCATGACGATTCAAGTGCACTTCTACAAGTGTACATAGTTCGTATGATTCCAATGGCTGCTCCGCACATGGGTTAAATCCCATCACACGATAATCCTTACCGTCTGGCGCATCCTTTAGTCGTCCATAATTACGAGCAACATCAAGCCAGATAAAACCTGGTTCTCCGTTTTCTGTAATTAAATCTACATAGTCTTCGTACTTTGTTCCTACCTCTGCTGAAATAGAATTATTAGACATCCAAGCCCATCCTGGATTTTCTGGATCAAATGAGTTACGTTCTGGGAAAATCTCTGAATTCTTTAGATTCATGAATGTATCATCTCCTGCAGTACCCAAAGCAAGGGTTGCTGATCTGCGAACATTGCCAGACACTACACAGGTACCAATAAGGTTTACCAGGTCTACGATAGCACGAGAATCTAGTGTTTCTCCGCCTCTGGAGCCGATTACACGGTCTATCTGGTCGTGCAACTTGATAAGAGGTGCAGGCCCTGAAGCAACGCCTCCAAAGCCCTTAATGGGTGCTCCAAGAGGTCTGATCAAGTCGTAGTTAAACTTCTGAATACTCTGGTTGGCTCTGAGATAGGAGTTGATTAGAAGTCTTACAGACTCTACCCAGCCTTCACGAGTGTCTGGGATTTCGAACACCTGTTCTGGTTCTGTTGGGGTATAGATTGAAAAATTCTTATCCTGTCCCACTGTATCAAACCCTACACCAATGCCAAGCATCAATGCATCCATAACCCAAGCAAACAATGCTCCTGGATCATTCTTATCAAGGTCCTTTGTAGATACCATCGCACAGTTTTGTAGTGCTGCCGAGTTCTTCTTCTCCATAGTCATAGGGGTTCCAAATGCCCACATACCGCGACCTGGAGGTGTCCACTTTAATTCAAACATTCTTTGGAATGCTTCTTGTGCTGACTTCTGAGCCTTGTAGTCATTCCAAGGCAAACGGTTTTCTTTAGCATGATTCTTCTGTACTGAATACATACCCTCGATTACTCGACGACAAACTTCATGCCAGCGTTCTTTAGTCCCATCTTCCTTCATGCGGGAGTATGTACGAATAAAAGTAATTTCTCCAAGTGAGTTTTCTGCTGCATCTTTAAAACCAAACGGGCTCTCTTGTGCTTTGTACTTTTCTACGAAGTCCTCTGGAAGTTTAAAACTAAAAAAATCTGACATGTGTTTCGTCCTTTCTAAAACGGAATAGTGTTAAGTATAGCAGAGTTTTTGAAAAAGCAAAACTCTCTACCTTTTCTTATACTTTAGGGTTATGCCCTATGCGTATTTATTTCCTTTTGTCCACTCTTCTTTTTGAATAGACTGTAATCTTCTAATTTCTTTTTCTTCTTCTTTCCATTTATCAATGGTTTCTTGACTATATTCTATTTCTTCGTAGTCCCAAAAAGAAACCATTGTGTATCTTGTTCCAGCAAGTATTTCAGTTACTCCATGGATATTTTCTACTCCTCCTGGAAACACATAATAAGAATAAGCATTTGGCTTAAAAGAAAGATATGGATCTTTCCAAACTGGAACTGCATTTCCAGACATATCAGATCCTTCTGATTTCTTGTCTGATGGCTCAACAAAGAATAACTCTCCACCCTCATAGTCGTTGTTTAAATACAAAATTCCAACATACTTGTTTATTTCAAAAGCATTAGGGTTTCCATCAAAATCAGAGTTGTCCGAATGTGGTGAAGCATATCCACCTACATCCCATTTTTGGGCATGAGAGGTATTAGGTCTTACCTTTCTTTCAAAAACTAACTCAACGGCTTCCTTAAATTTATCTCTAAGATCATCAAAAAATGTAAGACTTAATCCATGCTCAGCAAGTCCTGGATCGTTTGGAGCAAGACCCATGCCTAGTGAACCATAAAACGCTATGTCTCCCCAGTTTTCTCCTTTTGACTCAACATAGGCTATCATACTGCTTGCTGTTTTTTCATCAACGAAGTTAGGAATTTCTACAATACGGTTATGAGTTATTCCCAAAACTCCTTTGTTATTTTTTTCATCTTTTAAATAATTAAAGTTTGACTTGTTAACCATTTCTTATGTACAACCCAGAAATTCTTTCTTCTTGTTTTCTTGTTTCTTCCATCTCATGCCAAACCTCTTTGCCATACTTCTTTTCATTTTCAATCCACTCTTCTGATGGTCCATCAATTACATACCAAAATGATCTAACAAAATACTTATCTCCATTTGTTGTTTCTCTTACTCCATGCCAATAGGGTGGAGTAGATGGAAATATAACAACATCTCCTGCCTCTGGCTTATAAGTTATTCTCTCATAAGAGCCATCTTCTGAAAAGACTTTAAACTCTATCTCCCCTCCTTCATAATTATCATTTAGGTACATATTGCAGGTAACTATTTGTTTTGCTCCTGGAGAGTTTGTACTTTCTTGTGGATAGTCAGTGTGAAAAGACATTGTGTAATTTTTGCCAATTTCATTAAAAAATGGCTTTGCATTTGGATCAGTTATATTTTTTGCATCTGGGTACTTTGCTATATCTATTTTTCCAAGCATCCAGTTATTTGAAGTCAGGTTGATTTCTTCAATGTAGTGCTTGGTAGTATTATAAAAAACATTAACGATGTCTAGGTCTTTGTCCTTATCCTGAATCTTGTTGGTGTAAGATTCCCAATCAACGGTGCTTGGGAAAGAATCTGACTCGACACTCCCAGGAAGGGGTATGTGATGAATATTTCCAAAGGTGTACCACTGATCCCACTTTCTATCATCAAGGGATGAAATTATTTTTTCTAAATCGTTAAATGGATTTTTGTAAACAAAAATTTTATCTTCTATTTTGTTAAAATTTAAAACTATATCTTCTTGCATTATTGGCCCTCCTTATGAGACAAAATAGTAAAGAAAAATGGAACAACATATCTTATGCCTTCTGTGATCTGGGTTACTCCATGTATATAATTTAGGTCCCCTGGGAAAAAATATGCTGCACCTGATTTAGGCTTGAACTGTATTTTTTGATTTGGAAAATATAACTCTCCACCTTCATAATCGTCGTTCAAATAAAACAATCCTGCGATATCATAATATGGGAAGTCGTTTGGCTTTCCTGCATTTTCTCCTTCATGCAACTCTTTGTCTGCATGTGGTTGTTGAAACTGCCCTGGAAGCCATCTAACTATTGCTGGGCTTGTTGGCCAAGCATCGACACCAAAAAATAAATCTACCTCTTTTTTAAGGGCTTGTTGTAGTTTTTCAATAACTGGATTAATTTTTTCATCGTTAAGGTTTAGAGATCTTGATGTAGCAACACGATCTGCCCAGTAAGATGAATCATAAATCATTGTTCCATTCTCGTCATAGTGGGTTTCTGTGACATCCCAAATTTTTATATTCTTTGCAGCATTTTCTAAAAACTTTAAATCTTCTTTACTAATAAAATTTTCTCTAGATTGGATGTTTGACTTATCTTTACCAAAATAACCAGAGGGTGTTATTGATACTCTATCAGTAACGAAGTTATTTGAATATTCTACGTTGTCCATATTAACATTGTACCATTTTTTTATTCATATTTTCTTTGTTCCCATATTTCATTTTTATATATTCCACCATCTGGCTTTCTATAAATACTTGCATTGTCCATTGCCTGTCTCATTAACTCTGAGGCATCATCCTGCTCAATAATTTCAGATGTCCAGTTTTCTCTTTTAAATGGAATTAACTGTGCATATGGAGTTCCTGCTGGAATAATACCCTCAAATCCCTCAACAATAAAAAATGGAAAAGATCCAGGCATGTGGACTTTATCGTTATCTACAATTCCCGTAGTTAGTAAAAATGGTAATTCAAATCTATTAAATGGCTGAGTATACAAAACACTATATCCTGAAGGAGTTTTTATTTGCCAGTCTGGAGTCAATGCGAAATGATTTTTGTAATATCCACGTGGATGCTCAAACTGTGGCATCTCATCTCTTACCTGTATAAAGTCTTGATATTTATTGCTTAAAACTTTGTGCTTAAGTCCAGACTCAGTCATATAAAACTCAATATCACATGGCAGATTTAACGAATATCCAGTACCCATAATGTCAAAAATTGCAGGACACGCTTTCCACGTAGGAACTTTACCTTTATCTGGACCTATCCAGAATTCTCCGTCTGGTCTTTTAGCAAACCTGTCTGCTTTTCTAAACCAGTCTGGAATTGTTCTTATTATTGGTTTTGGAGCAGAGTTACTTTCTTTTGATAGCCATGTTTTATTTGCTATAAACTTAATATTTTCTGTATTCACTAATTGCTATCTCTATGATCTGTAATCTTTAACTTTAAACTCTTTAGTTCATGGTTACCCTGTTGATTTCCTTCATGGTCTACTGCATCCCTATAGAAGTTTGTCCAGGATTGTTTTTTAGATATTTCATGAGAAGCATTTGCATAATCAGAGATTTTTTTAAAATGCTCATATGGAAAATTTTCTACATAAAGGTGAACTTCAGTGTTTTGGACATCTGTTAAACTTATTGGAATTATTGAAACAATAGGCGTATTTGCTGGAATAGTTATTACTTCATTAGCCTTTGTTATTTTCCAAGCATATGGAATTGGAGTTGTTAGTACAGAAGTACTTATCATTGTTGTAAAACCCTGAACACCATCAATAAACTGATTTGGAACAGGCATCATAAGTAAACTAACATTTTCCTCTGTCATAAAAGTTAAACCACTGTTAAAACTTATTGTTGCATTTGCCCTGTTAGTAAAGACATATTCTTCTCCAGAAAGAACCTTTACGTGTCCATCTTCTGATGTTGAGTTTCCGTCCCAAATAAAAGATATGTCTTTTGGAAAAGAGAATGTCCACCCTAATGTATTTGCAATATTTACTGGAAAGCATCTATATGCGTGTTTATCAAATGTGTCATCCATCCAGTCTCTTTTTGGTGGCAAAGGATAGAAATCTGAATCAAAATCTCTTTTTCTATAAACGTCAATCTTCAAACTAGTCGCCAGTTTCTCTATACATTTCTGGTGTATGAAACTTAGCGCTATAGTCTAGCATTGTGACAATAGAGTATTTTGTTCCAGAATGAACTGGCATTGCTCTGTGGCTGTACATATATGTTGATGGGAAAATATATAGATCTCCAGCCTTCGGAGTTATCATTAATCCTTGATGCTGAAAGGACAACTCTCCTCCAGTATAGTCATCATTAGGATAAGCAACTAAAGATACTGTACAGTTGTAAGAAAATCCGTGATCATGGTGGTATTGGAAATGCTGACCCTTATTGTACTTAACAAAGTTCATTGCCTCCCAATATCTTAGTTCTCCAAGATTAAACATTTTCTGATAATGGTTTACCGCTGCTTTTTGTCTGTCGTAGCAGTCTTGCCATAATGCTTGAAGATTTAGGGATGTCTCACTTGTGTCTAGTGCGATATCTGATTTCTTAAACTTAAAATCAACACAGTCTCTGTACTCTGGCATGCTCTGAAAATATCCAACAAATGCTTCCGTCCACTTATATCTAGGATGGTCGTCGCTAAGATTGTCTTCAAGCCTTTTGATTATATCTAGTTCTTTTGGAAGAACATCTCTGTAAACAAAAATTCCACTTCCCAAATTTTCAAATGAAGACCACGTTGGTGTTTCATAGTCTTTTGTTTCATCAGAACTTGTATTAATTACCTTATCCATTTTTTACCTTCTTTCTATATATATTCTATCACTATTTTTACTTGTGGTGTAAGTCGTTGTAATCTGTCATTATTACTACTGAATATTTTGTTCCCTCAAAAATTTCACAAGATGCATGCTCGTAAACAAAGTTTGATGGAAAAACAACAATGTCTCCTGCTTCTGGCTTTATTTTAAGGCCTTGTCTTGGAAACTCTATTTCTCCTCCAGTATAGTCATCGTTTAAATAAATAACGGCAGAGACTGTACACGTATAGTATGGTCCGTGGTCGCCATGAAGTTTAAAATATTTTCCAGGCAGATACTTTACGAAGTTAAATGCTTCTTTGTATGCCATTTGAAAGTGCCATAAGGATTCGTAATCTCTTAAACAATTATCCAAATAATCTTCTACTTCTTTATGTATATCAAACATGTCCTGATCAAATGGTAAGAATTTTCCAAGATGTTCTCTTTTGTATTTAATATCTAGGCAATTTCTAACATGGTCAGAATCCTCTTTGTCATTAATCTGTGCGCCCCTCCAAGAAAGATGGGGTGAGTTTTTTTCTGAAGCATCTTCAAGTCTATTTATTATGCTTAAGCATTGATCTTTAGGTATAGCATTTCTATATAGATTGATTCCATACTCTAGGTTTAAAACTTCAACATCGTTTGCAATTGTACGCTTTTCAAGCCTAGTTTTTGTATTTTCTAGTCTTGGAGCGTCATACCACTCATATCTTTTTTCCATAAAATAAAGTATACCACACCTAGTTAATAAGCGTGGTATACCCTATTTATTATTTTATTATACTGCTCCTGGTACCGTAAAGGATGGGAAGAATGGAGCGAATGATGGACAGAATGCTGGACAGAATGCTGGACAGAATGCTGGACAAAATGCTGGACAAAATGCTGGACAGAAGTTCGGGAAGAACGGACAGAATGATGGACAGAAGTTCGGGAAGAACGGACAGAACGTTGGACAGAAGTTCGGGAAGAACGGACAGAAGTTCGGGAAGAACGGACAAAATGCTGGTGGGAAGAATGGGAATGATGGTGGGAAGAATGGTGGTGTAGTAGTAACGCTGTTTGATGGTGCAGATACAAGAGAAGAACCATTTGCATTTCTTACTGTTACTGTATATGTCTGAGCGGTGCTTCCTTCTTGTACAACATTAACGGATGTTGATGCTGTTGTTCCAGACTTTCCATCAGAAGATACCCAAGAGTAATCAATGATTGCCTTTCCACCCGTTGCTGGTGCGAGCCAGGAAATTGTATCTTGGTTAACACCTGTTGTTGCTGTAACAGAGACAGAGTTTGGAACAGTTGTTACTGTTACTGCAGATGATGCTGCTGATGCAGGAGAAGTTCCTGAAGCATTAGTTGCTGTTACTGTAAATGTATAAGATGTGGCAGGACTCAATCCTGCAACTGTTATAGGTGATCCTGAGCCTGTACCAGTAAACCCTCCTGGTGAAGAAGTTACTGTATATGATGTCGCTGCTGGAGAGTCTCCTGGCAAAGAAAATGAAACAGATGCTGCTGCGCTTGAGAACGCTCTATTTGTTCCAACATCTGTCGCTACAACGCTAACTGGTGCCTTTGGTTCTAGGAAGTCGTTTTGTTGTAAAGACTTCGATCCTAATTCTTTCTTTGCCATTTATATTTCTCCAATTTACTTATTTATTTTTTATGCTGTTAGATCGCCTACGACTACCCATGAATCAGTTCCTCGCTTCAAAAGCGAGGCTGATGACCACTGTGTGCGTAGTTTTAATCCTGGTGTTGCATTTACAGTTACTCCTGCTGCGCCAGCAATTGTAACCTGTCCTGCTCCAGTCTGAAGGATATCAATTGATGTTCCAATTGGCCATGCAACTGTTGCATTAGTTGGAATAGTCAAGGTTGATGCTGTTGCCTTATTTATTTCTATCAAAGAATCTCTTTCTGTCAGTGAAGCCAGTGTGTAAGAGTCTGTTCTTTGTATAATTGTTGTTCTAGATGGAACGCCTTCCTTTGTCTGTGTTCCGTCTGAAAATGCTACTCCAGGTGCACCGACTGTTACTGTTCCAGTAAATGTTGGGTTTGCAATTGGGGCCTTTAGATCAAGTGCTGTTTGAGTAGCAGTTGAAACTGGCTTTCCTGCATCTGTTGTGTTATCAACATTGCCCAAGCCAACCATGCTCTTTGAAATACCAGCAACAGTGCCAGTAAATGTTGGTGCATTTAGGTTAGCCTTTAGGTCAAGTGCTGTCTGAGTAGCAGTTGAAACTGGCTTTGCTGCATCAGATGTATTGTCAGCATTCTGTAATCCAACCATTGCCTTTGTAACACCTGTAACTGTTCCTGTAAATGCTGGACTGTCCTTTGGTGCAAGAACTGTTAGATCAGCAGAGAATGTTGATCCAGTTAGAGACAAACCATTTCCTGCTAAGTATGTTCCTGCGCCTGAGAACTGTGTGAATCCTATAGCATCTGTACCAACTGTTGTTACAGTTTCTGTTTGTACCCAGCCAGTGTTATTGTACTGAGTTCCACCTGTTACGAAAACAAAGTCTCCACCATGAATTTCTGCTGCAGAGTTAAAGTCGGCTGCTCTAGTTGGTGCACCAGAAGCACTTACGATGTAAATACCATTTTCTGATTCAGTTGTTTGGTTCTTAACTAAAATACGATTTCCAGTTGCCAATGTAACACCATCAAGTGTCTTACCATTATCTACTGCTGAGGCAAGTGTGACATTTGCAGTTGTTGCTGCGACAACTGCTGCGTGAATGTGAAGTCCTTCTGCAATAGCATCTACATATCTCTTATTTGCTACATGCATAGAGTCTGTTGGATTTGCGTGTGTTGTCAAATATCCAACAAGAGTTCCTCCAGATAGTGCAAGTTTGTTATCTAGTGCTACCTGTGTAGCATTTGATACTGGCTTGTCTAGATCTGCTGTATTGTTTGCCTGATCTAATCCAACCATTGCCTTTGTAATACCATATACAACACCTGTAAATTCAGGGTTTGCTAGTGGAGCCTTTGCATCAAGTGCTGCCTGTGCAAGAGTTGAAATTGGCTTATTTAAATCTGAGATGTTATCTACCTGTCCAAGTCCTACCATAGCCTTTGTAATGCCAGATACTGTACCAGTAAATGTTGGGTCAGCAATTGGTGCCTTTAAGTCAAGGGCTGTCTGTGCGGCGCTTGAGACTGGCTTGCTGGCATCTGAAGTGTTATCTACGTTTGCAAGGCCAACATCTGTTTTTGTTAAGCCTGAAGGAGTATTGATAAGTGGGCTCATCAATGTCTTGTTTGCTAATTGCTGTGTACCTGACAATGTTACAAGGGCTGCTGTGTCAGTAATTCCATGAACACCAGTTGAATCCTGGTTGTGGACAGTTACAGCGTTATCTGCATATGTCTTTGTGGCAACTGTTGAATCTATATCAAATGCGTTAGTTCCAGCATTCCAGTCGATTCCTGCGCCAGCAAGGGCTGCCTGATCTACTTCAGCGCCAGCGATTGCATCTGCAATCTGGTCTGCAACGCTTGAGAAGAAGTTTGGATCATCGTTAATTGCTGCTGCTAGTTCATTAAGAGTATCTAGTGTGCCAGGTGCTCCATTAAGGAGCGCTGTTAGTGCTGATGAGTTAGCAAAGTAATCAAGTGCCGACCATGCGGTTGCTCCATTACCAATCTTAAATTTGTTTGTGTCGGTTTCAAATCCGATTTCACCTGCTGCTAAAACTGGGTTTGCAGCCGTCCATTGTGCTGCAGTTCCTCTGCGCTGTTGCATTCTTGTTGCCATATTTTTATTTCTCCTTATGGGGGCTGCCCATTAACTTATCTTATTATAACATCAGTTTTTAATTGAAGTTATCTACTACACTACCGCCATCGAATACTACAGTCCAAGTTTCTGTACCTGGTCCTCCAGCATCCAAACCTACACCCAATGGGCTGTTGAATGATCCACCTTCATAGAACTGAGATACTATGAAACCAGTTCCATCAATTGCGGTATCGTGAATGTGCTGTGGTAAGTTGTTCGTATCATCAATAGTTGCTTGGGTATACCAAGAACCTTCATAATAGAAGTTGACTCTATTTGTTATAGTGTCTAACCACTGTGTTCCGTTAGTTGGTGAAGAAGGAGCAGTAGAGCCTACGGCCATTGAGCGACTATCGACATACTCCTTGGTTGTTGCATGGTTAGCAAGAGTTGGTGCTCCTACTGTTACTGCATCTCCGAATGTACCGCCGTTTGCTACGACTAATCCATTCTTGACCTTGAAGTCTTTATCGACTGTTGCCATTTACTACTCCTTCTTCCAACTATTTTTATTTTTTATTACTTAAGTAATGTTCCGACAACAGTTACCTCTGAGGTATTGTTAGCGGTTGTTACTAGAAGTTGTACATTTGCTCCATTAACATTTGCTGAAATTGTTGATGTAGAAGTATTAGTTCCAACCATTGCGTATTCAGTAATTGAAATGTTGTCTGAAGAGTCAAGTGTCAAAAGGACCTTTGAAATTTCAGTGTTTGCACCGTATGCAACCTTTACAAGGAACTCTGCTGAACGGTAATCTGCCTTAGCAAATGCGTGTCCAACATGTGTGCCTGCGCTTGCTGCTGACATAGTCGAAGCAACTTGCTTAGCAACCGAATTAACCTCAACTGCTGTAAAGTTTGGAACGACTGCTTCAAGAGCATCTACTGCACGAACATCTGTGAAGTACTTATTTGTTGTACCTTCATCAAGGTCATCAGTGTCAGAGTCTGCTACACCGTTTTCTGCAGAGATGCTTAGAACTCCACCAATGTAACTGATTTGAATGTTTTCCTTTGTTGCTCCTGCAAGAAGATCTCCTGCTGAATCCTTTGCACGAGAGTCTGAGAAGTAAAGGTTTATTGCACCCTCTTCAATGTCATCTGTATCAAGAAGATTAATCTGATCTTCAATTGTTCCACCAACAGCGGCAATTGCTCGCTGGTTTGTGAAGTAAAGGTTTGTGCCTTCTGCAATGTCAGATGTTGTAAGTCCATCTGCGTATGCTTCTGCATCTTCAAGAGCCTGCGCTGCTGCTCCTGCAACATCGTATGCTGCTGCAGTTGCTGCAAGTGCTGCAGATGAGAAATCTGAAATATCTGCTGCATCTAGACCAGTTACAGAAATTGTTGCTCCTGTAATGTCAATATTTGCTCCTGCAGTTAGCGTATCTTGCTTTCCTGCTGCAATATCCTGAAGATCTCCAATAATATCTGGATTGTCCTGAAGTGCCAAAGCCAACTCATCTAGAGTATTAAGAAGGTCTGGAGCACCATTAACAAGGTTTGCTACTGCTGTTCCTACGAATGCTGTTGTTGCTACCTGTGTAGTGTTTGTTCCTGCTGTTGCTGTTGGGGCAGTTGGTACACCAGTAAGTGCTGGTGATGCAAGTGGTGCCTTATCGTCAAGTTGACCCTGAATGCCAGATGTTACTCCGTCCACATAGTTCAATTCAGCAGTTGTTGCAGTTACTCCATCAAGAAGATTGAGTTCTGCTGTTGAAACAGTCGCTCCATCAAGAATGTTTAACTCTACTGCAGTAGCAGTCACACCATCAAGAATGTTTAATTCTGCTGTTGTTGCTGTTACGCCATCAAGAAGGTTAAGTTCTGATGTGCTTGCAGTAATTCCATCAAGAGTATTAAGTTCTGCTGCAGATGCTGTTAGATCTGAAACATTTGCAACCTGAACTGTGATTGTGTTGTCTGCATAAGAAATTGTCTTGTTAGTTAGTGTCTGTGTATTAGTTGTTCCAACTACCGCACCTGTTACACCGTGTGCTGCTGTAGCATTTTCGTGATCTGTAAGATCTGATGCTACATCCCCTGCAGATCCTGCTGCATCATAGTAAGCATCTACTACTGTACGATCAAGTGAAAGTTCTCCACCTGCTGAAACATCAAATTCATTTGATACTGACTTGACTAGTGTTTCTCCGCTAATGAGGTCAAGGATGTATTGATCTCCTGCGTTTTCTGTAAGGATTGTTTCTCCGTTGATAGTACCTTGTAGTCCTTCAACGACTAACCCATGCTTTACTTTAAAGTCTTTATTGTTTGTTGCCATTTTTATATCTCCTTAGTTATGCCTTAAGTCCAATACGAGCATATCGTACTGTGACTGGCTTGATCGCAGAATCTGGAGTGACTGATATAGCCACGGTATTTCCAGTGCGAGAGACATTAATGGTGCCAATATTCCCATCATTGTCGATTGTTCCATACTCGCTGACAGATACATTTGCACCGTCAACAAGAATTGTCATTTCAGTTGCGTAGAACTTATTGTCACCTGCTGAAGTCTTTGATATTGAAATAATATACTTCACCATACGCCAAACTGTAGCATCAAAGTTATCAATAACAGTTACGTTCTCAATGCCAGTGATTGTGTTTTCATTGTTACCCGCTGATCCTAACTCGGTTGACTGAGCAGATAGGGTATCGATTAAATCTACATAATTTTCTTGAGTAGGTCTATCTCCAGTTTGGAATAGACTTTTAACTGATGCAATTGATATTTTAGCCATGTCGTAATTATATCACCCATTTAAATAAGATAATTAGAGAATATAGTTGCTATAACCAATAACCTGCAAAGGAATTGCTGGGGTATTTCCCAAACCAATAGCCTGAATTTGAATCGCTGTGAACTTAACTCTAAAGGGTAAAACCTCAGTTATAACTGTTTTTCTTGTAAAGTCTTCTAATTGTACTACTGCATAATCTATTGGAAAGATTCGTTCTGTTTTGTTTTGCAGGTCATCAAGGATTACTGCTGTTGCCATTAATCTGTTACATCTTCAAGAATTCTCATGCTGCCCTGAGCAACTGTCCAAACTCTTGTTGGGTCTGATACCTGAATATCAAAGATGTCTCCTGTTTCAAGTTGCACTGATTCTTCTGCTGTAAGCCAAACTGTAAACTCTCCGACAAGATCATCTTCATCTGCGACGGGATATAAAGACATAACAACTGTTGCATCATCTGTAATTACTCCAAGATCAGAAGTATTGTTGGGTCTTTTAATCTTCATAGCAATATCCCATTCAGATCCTTCACCCTTTAGGATCAAAGGTTCTTTAGCATCGTCTGTTACATAAACCTTAAAACCAGAAGTATCTCCACGAACAACAGTCCAAATAACTGTAGGTGGTTTATTACCAATATCGTATAGTGATTGAGATCCTCTTAAAGTTGCCATTTGTTTATTATATCACGACAAACCGTCTCTGAGTGCTCCCCAGGTACCGTTTCCTTTTGCCTCTACTATAACTATTCCATTAACATTATCTGCAACTGCACAAATTCCAACTGCTGCAGAGCCTCCTTCTGGTCTAACATTTGTTAAACCTCCAGATGGACCAACATATAATGTTTGTCCTGCAAGAAAACTAGAAGTGTTTAGCCCCTCCATCACTCCAGCAACAACAACAACTCCATCCTCTCCATTATTTTTAAGATTTTTCAACAAACCAAGTATTGGAGATGTTGTTGATGGAACTGCTTTTGCTATTGTAACTTTGTCATTTACTTTGCCATTTGTTGCATAAACTGGTACTCCAGCACCTATTGGTCCACCACTATTGTTGTGAACATCAATTTGAAAATATGATACGCCATATGCTGGAAGGATTGCGTCAAGAGATTCTGCCAATTTCTTGAAGTCTCCATGTACATTTACTGGGGATGTCTCAAGAGGATATTTAATTCCCGTGGCTGAAAAATCGTATGTGCTCATAATAAAATAATTATACACCCAGATTTGACTTTTGACTCAAAATTATGTTATACTTGGTATAGACACCTACCAGGGTGTTATTGTTTTCTAAGGAGGAAACTATGATTAAATTTATCGAAAGAAACAAAGAGATCATTAGCACACTCAGTATCGTAGCATTAGTAACGGTTATGTCTAACTCTGCTAATGCTATTTCAGATCTTGATACAAAGAACAACCTTAGCCTGGAACAGGCTCAGACATCGAAAACCACCTCGAAAGAGGTTTTTTTGGTTTCTAAGGCAAAAAAACTAGAGAGTTTTGAGAACAAGGTTTCTCTGACTGATCTAGAACTAAAGGAACTGCTTTCCCTAGTAGGCTTCAAGGGCAAAGACCTTGTTGTTGCTTGGGCGGTGGCTAAAAAGGAGTCTAATGGCCGTCCATTGGCTTTTAATGGCAACCACAAGACTGGTGACTCATCTTATGGAATGTTCCAAATAAACATGATTGATGCTCTTGGTCCTGATCGTAGAACCAAGTTTGATCTTGACTCTAACGCTGAACTATTCAATCCCGTCAAGAATGCAGAGATTGCATACTACATGACAAATGGTGGAGAAGATTGGTCCTCATGGAAGGGTATCACTCCAAGAACCAAATTTTGGATGAGCAAATTTCCTAAGTAGTTTATAAATAAATTACCCCCTTGGAGAAATCCTTGGGGGTATTTTTATTTTAAATCCATTTCTTTATATAAATTCTTAAGACCCTTTAAAGTTCCAATATCCATATACTTGCCACCTGGTCTTACTGCCCTTATATTTTTGCCCTCTGATATCCAGTCTTTTATTTGTTTTCCAGGGTGTTCTAAACTTGAGTCTAAATATCTAATCATATTCTTTCTAAACATCATAATGCCCCACATATCCAGATAATCACAGTTATCTGATTTGTCTTCAGAAGCAATAACTTTATCTTCAGATAACAGTACCTGTCCTACACGACCTTTTAGTTCATCGTTGCACTCCCAAACCCCTAAAACCAAGTCAGCATTTGTTTCTTTAAGCATTTCCTTATATATGTTTCCTGGAGCATCTAAAACATATGTGTCTGGCATTCCAACAATAACAGTATCATTATATTCTCCCACCATAAAATTAATTGCGTCCGACATTGTAGATGGTTCTTTAACAATAAGTTTAATATTCATATCCATGTTTTTAATAATTGGAACCCATTCGGCTTTTGTAGATACTCTAATCTCATCGCAAACCTCAAGCATTTGTTCTACATGCCATTGTAGCAATGATCTTTCATCTGAAATTGGTAAACAAAATTTTGGAATACCACCAATTCTTGAGGCTCTTCCACTTGCTGGAAGTATGCCTATAGTTGCCATTTACTGTGTACCACCTAACCATTTTGGAAGAAACTTTGAAGCATTTGAAGAAAAATAATGACGAACAACATGCGTGTCTTTTCTATCTTCAATATGCATTAATACATCATCTTTATCAAAATATCTATTGATGTCTCTTTGATGAAAGTAGTCATATACTGAATACGGAATTATTACCCATGGCAACTGACGGTAATCTTTTTCAGAAAGAAGTGTTTTATATTTTTCTAAAGTATAGTTAATATATTGTTTCATTGCTAACAAACAGGGGTATCTATGTTTTAAAATATTTTTGCTAATAAGGCTTACCCCATCATTTATAGCAGGATATATTCTTAATGTTTTTGTTAAATCATCACAGTTGTCTTCTCTGCTCCAAAGAAATTCTGTGTTCCCATATTTTTTAAAAAGTTCTTCTGGATCTCTAAAAAACTCAGTATCTGTATCCATAGTAAGGATGTTGTCGAAATTAAAATCTTCCAATCCTTTAAAAGCATTAACCCATCTATGCTCAACTATGTCTACGCTCCAAAATGATGGATGCCAAGATGGGCTTACGCTATTTTCAAAAGGTATGAACTCTGTATTTAGGTCTTCTGGAAAATAGATGTCGTGGTTTTCTGGCAATCCCTTTTTATAAGAATAGTAAACTTTTACGCCTATATCTTTATTTACTTTTCTCAAAGTATTCAATGAGTGAGACAGTTGTCTGTACAAATTATGTTGCTCGATATCATATTTTTCATCAATTACTATAGAATAGACCAGTCCATTATTCATAACTACATTACACTAGTTTCTGCATCTTTCTTTGCACGTATATTTGTGTAAAGATAATTTGGTCCTTCTGTAAAAAACCAATGGTCTGGCTCTACGTAAAAGAAAAAAGCATTTGCAACAAGGTTTGTTTCTGGGTTTGGAAATTCTTCTCTCCAGTGTTCTTGATCGTTTCCATAAGAAATAACCATGTCATTTTCTTCTGGCTGAAACTTTTCTCCTTCGACATAAAAATCCCAAGGGGTTTTATGGAAAATAGTATAGTTCATGTGATATGTACAAGCATTGTCGTCTTTGTGCTTCCACAGTCTGGCTTTATCCCCTTCGTAAATGCTTATAAGACACCAAGATGGTAAAAGGGTTTCTGACTCAAACTCTTCTCTTGCTAGTGGTAATAACATTTTATGAAACCTTCTGAGTGGTTCTATGTTTTCTTTATGAGTATCATCCCAAACTGCCCATTGATGTCTTCCAAATCCTTCATCAAAAGTAGTTTTATCTGTTGACCAAAGACTCATTGTTAGGTTTTGTAACTCTTTATGTTCTGCTGGTGGCAAAACATTTTTTAATAAATATGGAGCCTTCATATTACCACTTGCCTAGAGGACAAGTTGCTAATTCCAACTTTGTTTTTTTATTCATAAGGCAACCACATTTTTTACATTGTTTTGTTAATTTTATTAATTCTGGACAAGATTTGCAAATATCATATCTTTCAGAGGCCTTAGACTCATCAGCCCAAACAGTGTCGGATCGAAACAAGTCCATAGGACTTACTTCAGAGGCTTTGTTGTTTTCAATTATTTCTTTTATTTTTTCTATTCTGCTTGTCATACTTTAATTATACACCAACTCCCGCTTTATACTGCCCCTGGTACTGTAAAGGATGGGAAGAATGGAGAGAAGTCTGGTGAAACAGGTGTTGGCGCAGTTGGTGTAGGCTCTGTAGGTGTTGGCGCCGTTGGTGTAGGTGCTGTTGGTGTAGGTGCTGTTGGTGTTGGTGTTGGTGTTCCTATTGGATAACAATCAGGCCATGTTCCTTGTTCGCCAAGTTCAGCACAGGTATATGTGGTTGGTGTAGGTGCTGTTGGTGTTGGAGCGGTTGGTGTAGGTGCTGTTGGTGTTGGAGCGGTTGGTGTAGGCGCTACAGGTGTTGGAGTGCTGCCAACACAACTTTCAAAGGTTGCAGATGTTTGATTTACATACGCTGGGTCAGAGTAGCAAACTGTAAAGTTTCCTTGATATGCTATACACTGTGACTGAGGAACTATTCTTACTTCATTTCTACAATATGGTCCACCTTCAGTTGGTGTAGGCGCTGTTGGTGTTGGCGCAGTTGGTGTTGGCGCAGTTGGTGTTGGCGCAGTTGGTGTAGGAGCAGTTGGTGTAGGAGATGCTCCAGGACAGTTTCCTGGGTAACCACTTGTTGGAACATTGTAACCAAGTGAAGGGCAATATGTCAATGCTACAGGGGTAGGAGCGGTGGGTGTTGGTGCTGTACAGGATGTTCCCGCTCCACCAGAACCTCCGCAAGCACCAACATTAACTGCAATACAATCACCAAATGAAGTAAAGGTTGGCTCTGTACAAATTTGATAAGATCCATCGCTACATGTTCTTCTAGTTCCAGTATAAATACCTACATAACTATCTTCTCCATTACAAGTTGAAGAAGTTGTTGTATAAGACTCACAGTCTCCACAAGTAACTACAACAGGTGTTGGAGCCGTTGGTGTTGGAGCCGTTGGTGTTGGAGCCGTTGGTGTAGGTGCTGTTGGTGTAGGTGCTGTAGGTGTCGGAGCGGTTGGAGTAGGAGCCGTTGGAGTAGGTGCTGTAGGTGTCGGAGCGGTTGGAGTAGGAGCAACAGGTGTTGGGGCAACTGGTGTAGGTGCTGGCCCTCCTTCATATATGTCTCCATAAGCAACCCAAGAATTTTCTGCAACCTTTAACAAAGTTACTTGGCCATACTGTTCATCAATAAATAGTTGTGAATTTTTGCTATTAATTGTTACTCCTACTGCAGGTGTAAAAGTTGTTATTCCTGAGCCCATTTCAATTAAAATATATCTAGATCCTACTGGAATTGCTACAGATGAATTTACGGGAACTGTTAGGCTTATGCTTCCTGCTGTTGATAATAAAATTGTTTTTGATATATCCTCAATCTGTAAAGTAAAATCTGTACCTTTTGTAATGACTGATGACATTTTGTTAATTTGATTTTGAATGTTTGTGTCAGCATTAGTCCTATCAGTTACTTCTGTTGAAATTCTGTTTGACAAGGACTGTAGGTGTCCTGCTATAGACTTTGTATTTATACCATTTGCTGTTCCAAGGGTATTATCTGTAGGAATGGTTGTTGATCCATAATGGTAAAGTCTTAAAGCCTCTTGTATATCGGCCGCATCTTCATAGCCAGGAATAAGGGTTGGGTATTGCCCATTGCCATCTAGAGGACCATCAATATATTCAGCAGCCATTACATATCACCATCTTAGATTATACCACCGTAATTAGGAAATGCACTTTATGGGTTCCACTTAGTCCAGACCAACTACTTCCTGAAAATTCAGCAGCATTTATGCTTACTGGCAACACAATATCACCACTTACTGGCTCTGTGGTTATTGGCTTAACAACTATAGAGTGGGCAATTGGCTTTGTAGGATTTGAAAATGTACACTGAATATTAAATGTTGATTCAGAGACAGTGCTAAAAAGGCTTGCTGGGATTATGTTTGAAACTTTAAAATCTTCACTATCTTCTGATACTCCGTTTAAAAATGCAACATCTCTTATCGTACTATATTTATCTGTAGTTAATTTAGAAACTTCTTCCCATTGCTCTGTATCGTTGACATTTTGTAGTTGATAGATCATCAAATATTTTTCATCGGTTGTTTCTATATTTATGTATAAATCTAAAACTTGCACCTCTGTAGAATGGGTTATACCGTTTGGATCTCCATAGCCCACTAAAAATAAATTTCCTCTATCTCCCTGCGGACCAAAATCAACTTCAACATTTACATTGGCTGTGCCACCAATAACTTTTACATCGTCAGTTGATACAAATACTTCTGTCATGCTACCGTCCACTTAGCATAAAGTGTAACTGGATCATATGGAGATAAAGGGGTATAAGAATTATTTGTAACCTGTACTCCAGAACCTGCTGGTCCAGTAAACCATCCACCAAATACATAACCTGTTCTAATTGGTGCTGTTGTTGGAATTGATAAAATTGCTGATTGTGGAATATAAGATGTTGATCCTCCAACTTGACTTGTTGTTGCGCTTTGATTGTCATAGGTAACTGTTGGTGGTAGCCACTTAGGATAAAGTTTTATGTCTGATGTTGAAATAGGTATGGAAGACCCTGAAGTATAAACAGTACCCGTATTATCTGCAAACTTTGTCCATCCAGCAAAAGTATATCCAACTCTTGCAAGTGTTCCATTGTTTGCAACAACAACATTTTGGTTTGGACGATATTCGTTTGTATCTACTGGAACTTCTCCACTTGTTGCGTCTGTATTGTGATAAATAACCCTATATGTAGGAATTGCTCTGTTAGGATTTCCAATATTTTGAGTAACATCGTCTGTTACCGATATAGATCCAGTCAAGATAGTAAATACATAGTCATAAGTATTTGAACCCTGCTTATAAACCTGAACATCATAAAAATATGTTTTGTCAGATTCCATCTTTGCTCCATTTTCAGGAGTGATTGCACAGGTTATATTTGTTCCATCTAATGAAATTCTTGCACTTCCAAATATTCTGCCTTCTGGCATCAATGTATTTGGAGTTGGAGAAGATCCACGCTCTGTAGCAATTGTAAAAGTAGCATTACTGTAGTCGTCTAGATAAAAAATAGACCCATCAGTTTTTTGAGGGTATACCTTAAATTCATGGGTATCGCCCTTGTAGTAATTTATATTGAGTTCTCCTGGAAATGCCATAGTTTTATTATACCACGCTGACATATATAGATTTGAGAATTACTGATGCATCATAGTCGGTTCTAATTTGAGGGACTGCTCCGTTACCCCAGATTTTCTGGTTTTCAATAAATACCTGTTGTGTTACAGTTATTGGATATGTGTGCTGGTATTTCATTGATCCTATAAACTGAGAGATATCTAAATCACTGTTTTGGGAATAGGTTCTAATCCATGCCTCAGTATTGCTACTATATGTTGTTAGTTCAAAACTGTATGTTATAAATACTTGAGCGCCTTCTTTTAATCCCCTAAAACTAAATGCTCTGGCATGGTCATTCCAAAGAGGTGTGCAGCCTTTTGGAAGATATTTCTCGTTTGACAGTTCTTCAGATAAAACAAAAGTTGTTACCCAACCATCTTCTCCTTCAGAAATACCAAGTTTGAAAGGTTTTTCTAGTTTGTTATGGTATGAAGCCCATCCTGCTTGCTGACCTGAAGAAGATAAAGAACTTAGGCCATCTTTGCCTGATGGACCCTGTAATCCTTTTGGACCTGGCTTTCCTTCTTGTCCTTCAGGTCCTTGCTTTCCATCTTTACCGTCTCTACCTGCGGGTCCCTGTGGCCCTACTGGTCCAGGGACAGGAAGGAAGGAAAGAGTATTTTCTTGATATGGAGATGCTTGACTTTGTTCTACTTGTGCAGCATAACTTGATTTTTTTGCACCTGGAAAGTCCATAGATTTAGAAGCAGCCATAATTAGATTATCTCACGGCTTTTAAACTATGCTTGTAATAATTCCGTTAGTTACTGTTACTATTTTGTTATCTTGAGAAGTAAATGTTCCTGTTGCTCCCGTTGGTAAATCGCCAACAGTTGCAATCTGGTTTGCTGGGTTAGATGAGTCATGCAAGTACTCTCCATTACTTTCTCCACCACTAATAATAAGATTTTGGTCTGCCCAAACTTCTAAATTACCGTCATCATTTATAATACCTGTGACACGTAGATGACCTGTTTCTGTAGGTCCATTTAGGTATCCTGCTCTGTTAAAGTTCCAGACATGGTTTCCTCTATCTCTTATAAAAGTATAGTTATCAAATGGCATAAAGCCAAAACTTGGCGTAGTTTCGTAAGATGTAGTTCCATTTGGTACATCTCTAACTACGTCAGTAATTACATACTTCTGGCCACTAATGATTGTAAAGTCATTATAATCTGGTTCAGCATCTGCAGTCGCTACTACATAAATCTGACCACCTTCGCTATTTACATTCTGATATGACCAACTGTAGTCTTCTTGTTTTGACTGAACAACGGTGGTTCCAGTTGCGTCAGAAACTCTAACTCCTGCACGTTCTCCACCAAGAATAAGTTCTGCAGAAGAATAATCTTGTACTCCGCCAGCACGAATATGAATGTGGTTTGGTGCAGTTGGATCAATAATAATTCTTTGTTCTGTTTCATTATCTACATCGTTTGGGACAAGGTGGATTGTATCGTTACCATATCCATCACCAGATGAGTTTGCTGGATTCCAGATAATACCATTTCCAGGTAAGTGGAACTCGCCTTCTGAATTCATAGTCCATTGTGGAACTATGCCAATCTCAGAATCTTCGTTATTTGTTGTAAAACGAATATCATCTGCTGCTTGGATTTGAATGTCATCTCCTGCGCCAAGAGTTTGGATATAAAGATCATCTCCAGCAGTTAAAAATAGATCGCTATCTACTCCTGCTTCAATTCGCATTGCTTTGTCGCCAGGAAGACTTATTGAACTTTCACCATCATCAACATTTGTAAAAACAAAGTCTGCAATGTTTGCAGTTCCTCCACCAGTGTTAGTAGAGAATATATCCCACTCCGCAGTGTTACCAACTGGATCTGCTAAACCACCATTTGCTTTTGCGATGTATAAATTATTATCGCTTCCTCTTACAACCGCAAGATCTGTAATGTATCCATTGCCTGAGATATAGTTTCCTAAGTATACAAGTCCACTAGAGCCGTTTGTTCCATCTGTACCCTTTGCTGCAAGCAAGTTCCAAAGTCCTGGGGAAGGAGTGTCTCCAACGTTTCCACCGTTTGCATTAGCACGGTACCAAAGTTGTCCATCGTATGTTGCTAAATCTCCAACGGCATATGATGCTCCACCGTTATATTCTCCAGTATAATTCCAAAGAGCGTCTGCTCCGTCTTCTCCTGGGGCACCAGGTGCTCCTGGAGTACCGTCTCCGCTACCGCCTGTTGTACTAAAACGTGCCATGATTATTCAAGTCCCATTTTAAATAATGCAACCTTAGAGTTGTTTGTATCTGTGATTGCATACAGTGCATCAAGCGGTGGTAGTTCAACAGACCACGCTGATCCAGGAGCAAGACGGTATCCGTAACTAGATGCTGTCACTCCTTCTCCTCCAAGGTATACATATGCAGAAGCATCTACATTTTGAATTGTAATATCCATTCCAGAGTGCATTCCGTTTGGAGTTAGTTGAGTAGCAGAAGTGCTACTAAGAGTTGTAAGGGCGTGAGTTGTCATGACTAGATTATATCACTTATTTACTTTAAATACTTTGTTCTTAATTTTAATTACTGGTGGCAACTCAGGTCTTGGAGTTGTTACTTTTATGACTGCCACTATAGGCTACCTGTAATATCTCCTATTACAGAGATAGTTCCAATCAAAGGTGTCCATATTGTTTCTTCATTAATAGTTACTTGAAGATCAAATGTTAATTCTGTTACAACTGACTTAAATCCAGTACCCCAAAATTGAGTAATAGATGCTGGAGCCATAATATCTACATATCCTGTTCCACGTGAAACCTCCAGGGAATCAAGAAAGTCAGACTGAGGATCATATGTAGTAGCCTCAAAGGTCCAATCAGAGGTATCAAAATATGTTACTTCGTCATCTTCTAAAAACTCAACACGAAGCGGAGAGGTATCTCCTCTAACAATATTCCATTTGATTCGAGCAGGATCTGCTCCAAATATCTCAGGTGAACAAAGACTCATATTGAGATTATACCATAAAAAAAGACTAGTACTCAGGCTGGTGGGTATGAGAGACAAACCAGAGTACTAGTCAGATTAAAGTATATCATATCAGTACAATTCGGACAGTGATATTTAAAGTTATAAAATTGTTATAATAGGTAATGTCCGTTTTGTCATAATAAGTCTTAATAGTCAGGATGTCGGATAGTGTATACTTAAAATATATAAGAAAGAAGAACTATCTTTAAGTTTTGTATTTACAAGATATCTTATATATAGTATATAGGAGAATTAATTCTTATCGACTTTGGCAATATGCTCAATTAAAATTCTATACATTTCGTCGAGTTTCTTTTCTTGTCTATCTCTTGATCTTTCAGAATCTATTCTTTGTTCGTCCAAAGCACTTTCTAATCTTGAAACCTGGTCTTTTAAACTTGATCCAGAATTCGGCTTAAGTTCGCTTAAATAATGTTTTACCATCCACTTGATAGATAGACCGATTGATGATACAATTGTAAGTATTGCGACGATTAACGAAGCCCAGTCTTGGATTGTCATAACTAGATTATTATAAGGGGTATTTTACAAAAATGAAAACAGCCATACTCGAAACACTTGAGTATTCTAAAAATTTAATTATATCCCCCGACATGGATGGTTTTATGACCGCAAAATTATTAGAGCGTTTTAACGGTTCGAAAATAGTTGGTTCATATGACAAAAATATTTTATGTCTCGCCGACGGAATCAATCCAGAAGAATGCTTGTTCGTTGACTGCGATATGAATCGACAAGAGTATGTATCTCTCGGAAATCATATGCGCTTGCTTGACGACAATATGTCAGTCGAGTCGTTTAACCCTAATGTTCATTTCGGCGTGACGACATATACTGACAAGTTTCCATATGCAACCGCTTTTTTGATAAGTTTCGCAACAGAGGTTAAAACCTCCGATATAGACCTTATACGCATGGCTTTCGCTGACTCAACTCTAAAGAACATGGAGAAATACAGCGATAACATGCGAAACTGGTCTACACGGATGGATCATCCTGCAGTAAAGTACATAACAGACAATTCGGACATTGCAAGGGATAATGATAGGGATGCAAGATTTGAATATGTAGACCAAGCATTTGTATCTAAAAGATACGGCAAAGAAAGATACCTAGATACCCTAAACAATGCCCTAGCAGGCCAGGAGATGGCTTTTGAGCCACTAGTCCAGGGTATGAAGTACATGTGCGATAAAGTTGGTGTCAATACCGTTATAAGGTATAATAGAGATATCATATCTTATGCTGAGATATTCGGAGGCGAGTATTCGGTTACATATGATCAAGAGGTGGAATGGAAATGAGTGATGATGTTAAGTTTACTGACTTGTTTGATCCTAATCAACCAAGATCAAATCGTGAACTCATTGAATCCCGCCTAAAAATATGTAATGAGTGTGAGTGGTTTAAAAAATCACTTCAAAAGTGTAGGAAGTGTGGATGCTTTATGAAACTAAAGACCACATTACAAGAAGCAAAATGTCCAATAGAGAGATGGTAAAAAAATGAACAAAGAAGAAATTATCGACTTCATGCTAGATAGCATCAATTCGGATAATAGAGAAATGTGTAAGAACAATGGCCTAAACGAAGAAGAGACTAAGAAGCAGATCGATCAGAGTCAGCCAGCACTTACTTTTATTACAGCAAATCTATACAAAAAACTAAAGGAGGCTGGAGTAATTGCCTAAGTACATATATAAGGTTGCTATGCAGCCTATGGAAGATCTATATCTTCAAAACGCAGGAAGAGAATTCTTCAAAACAGAAGAAGAGCGAGAAGCATTTAATGCAGAACTAATTGTTGTTGCTGACAGTCCAGAGCAGTCTAGAGAAATTAGATCAGGAATGACAGATCTTCGTATGTGGGAATTAGACCGCATCGAAGAGTAGTAACTTACAAACAAGGATTGGTTGATCGATCAAGAGTATAGGGTCGATCACCAAACCAAGTTTATTTTATAACTTTTCGTAATACCTTTGATATAGTATATTTATATTTTTTTGCATATAGTCTATATCTGATTTATATTTTGAAAGAAACAAGTTTTCTACATCCTTGTATTCTTTTGCATGTTCTCTTGGGAAGTTTCCAGTGTATGGATTATCCAACTTTGGGTTTTCTCCTATTTTCTTAATAATTTCTTCTGATGTATATATTTGATTTATTGGCAAGTTATTTTCTTTAGCAATAACATTAACTACAGCATTATGATCTTTTGTAAATTCTGAAAATGGAGCAATGAATAAATCTGTGTCGCTTTTAAGATATTTTATATAAGACGAATACCTTTCAATAAGTTCTTCTGGTTCACCAGTTCTTTTGTTAGTCTGAATGTTATTAGCAGTAACATAGTCTCTGTACAACTTTGCAGATGTTATAGATGGTAACACGTCTCTCAAAGGAACTACAAATGGATATTCTATATCTCTGTTTTCTAATGTTTCAACCTTATGTGACCATAGTGGTACTGCTTGTATACCAAGTGTGTAACCTATTGATCCCGCCAAAAATGTGTTACCAGATCTTTCTAAACCGTCAATGTATATTTTCATATTATTATTTTACCACTAAGTTATTTCATCCAAGAAACAACAGAGTATCGGGTTCCTTCTTCTACTGGGCTTATCGAGTGATTGTATACGTATGCAGACGGAAATAAGAGTAACTCGTTTGCAACTGGCTGATAAGATATATTAAATCTTGGAAACGATATTACCCCTCCAGTAAAGTTATCATTTAGATAATACACTGAAGATATGCGCCTGTCTATACCGTGAAAATCATCAATGTGATCTGTAAAAAATTGACCTTTGCCGTATCTTAATATTGCATAGTTTGTGTGATCTGGACAATAGGTTTTATAGGAGGCCATGTACTCTTTTTCTATTTTTTCAAAAGAATTGGAAAAGGTTCTAGATATGTCTTTAGCAAAATCATTAGTGTTTTCTGAAATTTTATATTTAACAACAGATAGATCGGTATCTCTATATTCTTTTTCCTCACCAGACATTGTCTTTGCTGCTTCCCAGATAGGCTCAGTTGATTGTATTCTATCCCTTACTTCAGAATAATTTTTAATTACATCACTATATAGCACTATACCTGGAGCAAGTTCTTGCATGCTTTAGTCTTTACAAGAACAGTTAGAACAAACAGTATCTGAAAATAATTTTACAGACAGTGATGTCTCTTCTGGGCGTCCTGCATCTTCCCAAAATAATTCTCTTCCCATGTTATCTGTTATTGGCATAGGCTTAGATTCGAATTCAGGAGCCTTTGGTTCTTCCTGGAAATCTATGTCCCAGGCGTTTTCAAAATTTTCTAGTATTCCCATTTATTTTTTATCTCCTGTCGTATTTTTGTTATACTCTAACTCTAGAGCATAATATTTATTATATAGTTTGTTTATGTTAGACTGAATATAATCTATATCATCTGAATAATCTTTTAAAATAAGTTTTTCTATTTCGTCCTTTTTCTCATGCTTTTCTCTTGGAAGGTTTCCAATTTCAGGCTGATATACTGTTTTAATTACATGGGCTGCTCTCTCAGCAATATCTTCATAGGTTACTGGCCTTACATTCTTTATGCTTGGATATGTGTAGGCTATTAGATCTATTACCTTGTTATGATCCTTTGTAAATTCTTGAAATGGTGCTATAAAGAATTTAGGGTTGTCTATTAGGTATTGGGTGTACTCTTTATACCTGGCAATTATGTTCTCTAAGAGTGTGTTTTCTATGTCATAGGAGTTAGAGAGTTTGTTGTTGTAAAAATAATCTCTATATATTTTTGCAGACACTATGGATGGAAGAGCATCTCTTAATGTGATTATAAAAGGATCTATACCGTCATATGTTTGTAGTGGGTATAGTTTGTGATCTGGACTTGATTTAACGTCTATCCCAGTTGCCAAAGAAATTGCATAGGCAAAGAAGGTGCTGCCACTTCTTTCAAGTGATTCTATGTGTATGTACATGTCAGGATACCCCTAAACAGCCTTGACTATTCTTGGTCTGTTGGTGGTGCTGATCTGTGTGAGTTGGTGCATGTGCATGCATCGCAACACAGGGTTAACTTTTCTTCGGTCATGGACCAATTATAGCACCATTCTGAAAAAATTTCAAAAATTCAAATACCCCAAAATCTGAATATTTTTACCAGATGTATGATGCAGGGTTTTAAAAAAAGTAGGGCAAAAATATAGTGAGCACATAAACGTCCCAAAATTTTGATGTTAATTTATTTTTTTATTTATTTTTATTTTATTTAGTAAGAGGTACCAGCAATTTTTATTTAACTACTGGTACCTACTTAATAAATACTACTGGGTGGTGCTAACCAGATTTACTTAGTATCGGTACCACCTTGCGATCTACCCAAGCCTTCATTTTTTCGTTTTCTTTTGCTTGCTTGAGGTCTATGTTAGTAATACCTATGTCTCTTAGTACCTTGCTAGTTTCTACTACAATAGTTTTAGCGAATGCAACACCTAAAAGTTTTAGACCTAAAGGAATTGCAACCACCGCGCCTATTGTTAGCACTAGCATCATTACCGCCATAAAAATGAGCGAGTATTGCACAACATTGGCAAACCACTCAAATGGTGCAGAAATAAAATCGAACATTTATTCTCCTTAGTCTGATGTAGTGAGTGTTGATGGAGGAGTGAGCGAGTCTAGGTAATCTTGTCTTACCTTAGACATAACTCTATCTATTTGTGCATAAGCATTAGCGCACTTATAGCAATAGGTTTCTGTGTTGATGCCTAGCATAAAGGCATCTGTTCCACTATAGACCAACTCTGTTGAGTCGCAGTTAATTACCTTGCATGTATTTGTGTTCATTTATTTATCTCTTTTCTTTAGTGCATGAGCAGGGGTTGATTGTTATTTGTTTTCCTTTTTGGGTAACGATTGCAAGCGTGTTGCATGATGAGCATAAGTATAAGTGCATTAGAATTCACTCTTATCTAACATAGTAGGGATAAGCACAATTATAGCGGATAGCACTGACAAGGCTAGGACAATAAGGGGTAGGCTCATTAGTTATTCTCCTCTCTAGTGAGGATAAAATCACGCTTGTGCTTATTTAACTCAAAAATAGCACCATTGGAGCAGATAACACGCATTGCGCTACCATTCCATTTTCTAATTTTTACAATTACCCCTGATTTAACAAGGTTCATGCAATTAGGTAGGGTAATGGTATCGCCTACCTCTATGTTAGAGTAGTTACTTAATGTAGTCATTTATAGACCACCTTTCTTTTTTTATTAGTTAATAGGGGCTAAGTTTTATTTGCTTTAGATTTATTTGCTCTATTTTCTAGAGGCTCACCCTAAAGGCTCAAACTTTTTTATTTAATTGTTATAGTAGTAATACTAGCAGACATTTCCCGTACTGTCTAGTATACTCACTAGTAGTCTCACTATGTGGAGCGTGAGGCTTGTGATTTAGGTCACTTATTTGCTAGGCTCATATAACAATTCGTTATCTTATTTGCTAGGCTCATAACCTTTTATCTCTATTTAATTTTTCTTATACTAGTATAATAACACATCTACCCCCAAAAGTCAAGTTATAACACGGCGTGTCGCATGTGATTCGCATCACACGGGACGTCTAAATGACCAGTCTTAGGCGCATATACACATGACTGATCTTAGGTGCATAGGCACATGACTGGTCTTAGGCCTATATGCACATGACCAGTCTTGGGCGTATACGCCTATATAGGGGGGTACATATAGGGGTACCTATATAGGGGGGTATATAGGGGACGTCCCCTGTGGATAACCTGTGTATAACTAATGTGGTGTACATCACATGTGTGCTACATCACAATGTCCGATTTATACCTTTTATACCCTGCTATTTGTCAGACCCCCCTGCTATACTTACTAGTATAAAGAAAGTTAAATAAAGGTTATTTAACAGAAAGGAGTTACTAAATGAGTAATTCACTATTTGGACAAGGGTTCGCTACTACTAGCGATTACCCTAAAGGCATGATGAATTTATGCCAATGCGGTCAAGTAATACTTGCACCCGCTACAATTCACGACATTTGTACAACAAATGGCGACTCTTATGGTCGTACTTGCTACCACTCACAATGTGGTCGCTCTCTCTAAGAAATTAGAGAAATAAAAAACTTAATAAATAAAAATTAACTAATAAAAAAAAGAAAGGTTGTCAAAAATGATAACACTAGAAAATAAAAAGTGCGTAGAGCACAATCCAATGAAATCTGCTATCTCAGAAATTGGAGATGAGCAATTCACTTTCTGCCAAGATTGTGAAC
>Ga0247723_1000216_pt1 | contig 37285 bp, 59 predicted proteins | sample MSEWelMarce5H_FC_FD_189079 | JGI IMG/M metagenome (GOLD analysis project Ga0247723, IMG submission 189079) | Subsurface sediment microbial communities from gas well in West Virginia, United States - MSEEL Well Study Marcellus 5H_FC | ecosystem: Environmental > Terrestrial > Deep subsurface >... | reverse complement strand
TAGCAGAACGTAAGGCAGAAGAACTACTCACTAGACGTGAACAAGCTAGAGCGCAGTCTGAACTTTTAGAGTCTTACCACGACAGAGAAGAAGAAGCTCGGACGAAGTATGATGACTTTGAACAAGTCGCATATAACCCCAAGCTACCAATTACTGACGTGATGGCTCAAACGATTCAATCTTCCGATGTTGGCCCCGATATGGCTTATTACCTAGGGTCTAATCCGAAAGAAGCTGAACGTATATCTCGCTTATCACCTTTCATGCAGGCCAAAGAAATAGGGAAGATTGAAGCGAAGTTAAGCGACAATCCGCCTGTAAAAAAGACTTCAAACGCTCCTGCACCGATTGCACCTGTCACAGCTAGAGGTTCTGGCTCGCCAGCATACGATACAACTGATCCTCGTTCGATTAAGAACATGAGTACGTCAGAATGGATTGAAGCTGAACGAAACCGACAGATCAAAAAGTACGAAGCATTGAGAAACCGCTAACTATTTTATAAAAGGACTTTATTATGTCAAATTCGATCTTAACGATTGATATGATCACAAGAAAAGCTCTCGAAATTCTTGAGAACAACCTTGTGATTACTCGTAACGTAAACCGCCAATACGACGATTCTTTTGCCGTTGAAGGTGCCAAAATTGGATCCACACTCCGTATTCGTCTACCAGATCGTGCCTTGGTAACTGACGGTGCCGCCTTGCAAGTTCAAGACGACAACGAACAGTTCACAACTTTGACTGTTGCTAGTCAAAAGCACATTGGTGTCAACTTCACATCTGCTGAATTAACTATGCAGTTAGATGACTTCGCTGAGCGTGTTCTAAAACCTCGTATTAGCCAGTTAGCCTCAAGTATTGATGCTGACGTAGCTACTTCTTTTAAGAGTATTTATCAGTCTGTTGGTACACCAGGCACAGTTCCATCAACTTCTTTGGTCTTGTTACAAGCTCAACAGAAATTGAACGAAGCTGCTGCTGTCATGTCCCCACGTTATGCTACTGTAAACCCTGCCGCTAACGCTGGCTTGGTTGAAGGTATGAAAGGCTTATTCAACCCAACTGACACTATCAGCCGCCAATTCAAGAACGGTATGATGGGCGAAGGTGTATTAGGGTTTGAAGAAATCAACATGAGCCAATCTATTAGTCAGCATACAACTGGTACGACTCCAACTTTACCAATTGTTGCTTCTACCGTAACTGCTGAAGGTTCTACATCATTAGCAATTAGCTTTAGCTCAGGTTCACCAACTTTCAGAATTGGTGATGTGTTTACTGTTGCTAACGTATATGCTGTTAACCCACAGACTCGTCAGTCAACAGGTTCACTACAACAGTTTGTTGTAACTGCTAACCTAGACATTTCTTCAACCACAACTGGTACCCTAACAGTATCGCCAGCGATGTACACCTCTGCTAACGCATTGGCTACTATCAATGCGTTCCCTGCTTCTGGTGCTGCTTTAACTTTCCTAGGTGGATCTGCAACAGCTTACCCACAAAACTTGATCTATCACAAAGATGCGATCACTTTTGCGACTGCTGACTTGCTATTACCACAAGGTGTAGACATGGCTTCACGTCAAGTTCACAACGGTATCTCGATGCGTATAGTACGTCAGTACGACATCAACAATGACCGTTTACCTTGCCGTATTGACGTTCTATACGGTTTCAGCGCAATCCGACCACAAATGGCTTGCCGTCTGTGGGGTTAAACCTAAATGCTCCCGTGTAAACGGGGGCTTTTTTAATATTTAAGGAGAATTATTATGGCTTTACCTAACGGTACAAGTGGTTATCAAGTTGGCGCTGGCAATATCAATGAAGCTATGCTTATTGTTCAAGGCCCGCCTTTAGCAATAACAGCAACAACCGCTACTCTAACTGGCGCTCAGTTAGCAAATGGTCTAATCACAAGCAATACTTCAGCTGATACTGTGGCGACTTTGCCTACAGTTGCTGATTTAGAAGCTGCGATTAATAGTGCAGTTAAAGTTAACAGCGCATTTGATTTTTCAGTTGCTGTTGATGATACTGCTTATCAATGCACTTTGGCAACTGCTACTGGTTGGACTTTGCTCGGTAACATGGTAATACTAGAAAACTCTGGTGCTACGTTCCGCGCTCGTAAAACTGGTGACGGTACTTGGACTTTATACCGCATAGCTGGTTAATATTAACCCCCCGCTTCGGCGGGGATTTTAAAAGGAAAAGATTATGCCAAATACCCAAGCAATTGGTGTTGCGTATAGTGACCCTGAATTTACGACTTGTTACGCAAGTCAAGAATTAGGTTATTCATCCGCAGCGCAAGGAACAGTTACACAGGCAACAAGTAAATCTACAGGTGTTACGCTAAATAAGTCTATGGGTCGTATTACCATGAACAATGCGTCTTTAGCTAACGGAGCAACTGCTTTATTTACGTTAACAAACAGCGCAATTAGCGCAAACGACGTAGTAGTTGTTAGCGTTTCAGGCGGTGGTACAGCAGGCGCATATTGGCCTTTTGTATCTAGCCAAGCTGCAGGATCAGCTGTAATTGGTTTGTACAACAATAGCGGCGGTGCTTTAGGTGAAGCAGTTATTGTTAACTTTGCTATTATCCACGGCGCATCTTAAAATCAGGGGGCAGTACGCCCCCTACCGAATAAATTATGACTATATATTTAAGACATCCTGATCACGGCAGTAAAGTTGCTACGATGGAACAAGAAGCAGAATTTGATGAACAAAATGGCTGGGTGCGTTATACTGACGATACGCCATCCGAAGAAGAAATGATTGCGGCTCCTGTCAATACATTGGAAGTAAAAAGACGTCGTAAAACTATCGAGTAAAGGGTGAGTTATGGCAATTTTTACCGCCAACGATCAAATTAATGGGGCGCTACGTCTATTAGGGGTATTGGCGGAAGGTGAAACGCCGTCTGCCGCCACATCGCAAGATGCTTTAGCTGCTTTAAATCAAATGATTGATTCATGGAATACTGAGCGTCTATCAGTATTTTCTACGCAAGACCAAGTATTCAATTGGCCTCCTAATGTACTCAGTAGAACGCTAGGGCCTACAGGTGACTTTGTAGGTAATCGACCTGTTCTATTAGACGATTCGACTTACTTTATTGATCCTGCCAACGGTATCTCGTTTGGTATTAAGATGATTAACCAACAGCAATACAATGGTATTGCGGTTAAGACAGTCACTAGCACCTATCCGCAAGTCATATTTACTAATATGACGTACCCTAACATTGAGATGTTTATCTATCCTAAACCAACTAAAGTGTTGCAATGGCATTTTATTTCGGTTCAGGAGCTAACACAGCCAGCTACGCTTGCAACTAACATATTGTTTCCACCAGGCTATTTAAGAGCTTTTAGGTATAACTTGGCTTGTGAGTTTGCTGCCGAATTTGGTGTTGAACCAAGTCCACAGGTATCAAGGATTGCAATGGCGTCTAAACGCAACATAAAACGTATTAATAACCCAGATGATATTATGTCATTACCGTACAGTATCGTTGGTACACGCCAACGCTACAATATATTTGCAGGAAATTATTAAGGATAAATTATGGCTACGATTGCTATTTCAGCTTTACCCGTTGCAACTTCCCAAGCTGGGGCTGATGTATTGCCAATTGTGCAATCATCAACTAGCACGACTAAACAATTGTCTGTAACCAATTTGTTTACTAGTCCTACATTTGTTACACCTGCGCTTGGCACGGTGGCGTCAGGCAATATTTCTGCTTGTACTAGCACTAGTATGGTAATGGTTACACCAGTATTAGGCACGCCAACGTCAGGCAATATATCTAATTGCACAGGTAGTCCAACATTAACTAACTTAACTGCTTCGGGTTCGATTGTTTCAACTGGCACGGCAGGCGTTGGTTATACAACAGGTGCTGGCGGTACAGTTACACAAGGAACTAGCCGAACAACAGGCGTAACACTCAATAAAACAACTGGCGCAATTACACTATTTAGCGCCGCAGGTTCTGCTACCGCAGCAACTTTTACGGTTACAAATAGCACCGTTGCTGCAACGGATGTAATTATCCTCAATCAAAAATCAGGTACTGACCTATATGATTTAATGGTTACTGCTGTTGCTGCAGGTAGTTTTAATATTACTTTTAGAACTACAGGCGGATCAACTACAGAAACGCCTGTATTTAACTTTGCGGTAATCAAAGGCGTAGCCGCCTAAACAATGAAAACCCCGATTTTAGGTCAATCGTATGTTGCACGTAGCGTTAATGCGGCGGATGCCCGTATGGTTAATCTTTTTCCTGAAGTTGTAACTGAAGGAGAAGAAACAGGGTTTTTACAGCGCGCCCCAGGGCTAAAGTTTTTACAAACTGTTGGTACTGGCCCTATCCGCGCATTATGGGCGCATCAAACAAACGGTTCAGACTTCTATGTAGTGTCTGGACAAGAGTTTTATAAATTAACAAGTACATCGGCTACACCAGCGCTTTTAGGTACTGTAACAGGTAATGGCCCCGTATCTATTGCCGATAATGGCACGCAAATATTCTTAGCGTGTAATCCTGATGGTTTTATCTATAACGAAGTAACGGGCGTGTTTGCTAAGATTACAGATCCTGATTTTCCTGGCGCTGTAACTGTATCATACTTAGATGGTTATTTTGTTTTTAACGAGCCAAATAGTCAAAAGATATGGGTTTCTCAGTTATTAGACGGTACATCTGTTGACCCGTTAGATTTTGCTAGCGCTGAAGGCTCTCCAGACGGCGTAGTTGCGCTTATATCGGATCACCGTGAGCTATGGGTGTTTGGTACGGATTCAGTAGAAGTTTGGTATGACTCAGGCGCCACCGACTTTCCTTTAACGCGTATTCAAGGTGCTTTTAATGAAATTGGTTGCGTTGCACCATTTTCAGTTGCTAAACTAGACAACGGTTTATTTTGGCTAGGTACAGATGCGCGCGGGCAAGGTATCGTTTACCGTGCTAACGGCTACACAGGTGTTCGGGTTTCTACTCATGCGATTGAGTGGCAAATACAACAGTACGGCAATATATCCGATGCGGTGGCGTACACATATCAACAAGACGGCCACGCGTTTTATGTGCTTAGTTTTCCTACAGGCGACGCCACATGGGTTTATGACGTGGCTACACAAGCATGGCATGAACGCGCAGGTTTTACGGGGGGTAATTTTACAAGGCATCGTAGTAATAACCAATGTAACTTTGGCGGTACAATTATTGTTGGCGATTACGCAGACGGCAACATCTATCAACTTGATTTAGATACTTACGCAGATAATGGGCAACCTCAAAAGTGGTTACGTTCATGGCGCGCGTTAATGCCAGGTCAAAATAACTTTAAACGTACCGCCCAACATACTTTGCAACTTAACGCTGAAACAGGCGTTGGGCTAAATTTATATCCAGCGTATGACGCAGAAGATTTAATAACAGAAGATGGCAAAGAAATTATTGCTGAATATGTGCAATTTACTATAGCTACGCAAGCAGGGCTAGAATTAACTACTGAAGCTAATGATAACTTTGAAACATTAGGTACTAATACAAGCCCCGATATTAACGGTTATATTTTAGAGACTATTGGATATCCAGCCTCGGCTGGCTATAACCCACAAGCTATGTTGCGTTGGTCAGATGATGCGGGGCATACATGGTCTAATGAACATTGGTCATCAATGGGCAAAATTGGTCAATATGGCTTTCGTACTTTTTGGCGTAGACTTGGCATGACGCAAAAGTTGCGTGATCGTGTCTATGAAGTGTCAGGCACCGATCCAGTAAAGATAGCCATTACCAACGCTGAACTATTGCTGTCACCAACTAATGCCTGATCCAATTAACATCACGCAGATTCCTGCGCCTAGAGTTGAGTTAATAGATCCACGTACAGGTTTAATGTCACGGGAGTGGTTTAGATTTTTTAATAACCTTTATTCGATTGTAGGCGCTAATTTAGGCATTGTTCAAATTCCTAATGGCGGTACAGGGCTAAGTAGTTACCCTACTAATGGTCAATTATTAATTGGTAATACGGCAGGTAAAAAGTATGACTTAAATACTTTAACTGCGGGTGCAGGTATTGGTGTTACTAACGGCGCAGGAACTATCGGTGTTGCTAACACAGGCGTATTGTCGTTTAGCGGGGGTTCTACAGGCTTAACACCTAACACGGCTACTACAGGCGCCGTAACGCTTGCTGGCACTCTAGACGTGGATAACGGCGGTACAGGACAAACAACCTACACCAACGGTCAACTATTAATTGGTAACACAACAGGGAATACCCTGACTAAAGCCACGTTGACGGCGGGTACAGGAATTGCCATTACTAATGGCACAGGTTCAATTAGCGTAGCTACTAATGGCACCGTAACAACAAATGCGCCAGTTACCAAAACGGCTGATTTTAGTGTAGCATCTACAGATACATGGTTAATAAACAATAAGACAGGTTCTACTTGCACGGTTACGTTACCGTCGCCATCTACCAACACAGGGCGGGTTTTATATTTTATTAACTATCAGAATCAATCATTAGTGTCAGCGTCTAGTAATGTTGTATCAAGATCAGGCGGGGCTGCGGGTACAGCCATACTAGATAACGTAGCAGGTAATTGGGCTACCATTGTGTCAGATGGCACAAGTTGGATTACAACGCAAGCAGCAACATTCAACAACTTATTGCTAGAATAATATGCAAATTGAGATGAACGTCACTTACGGACAAGGGTTTTTACCTAATAAATCTTTTGACTTAAAAGGTAAGATTGAAGTCCTTGAGGATGCTTTTTTACAGCAACCGCAAATTGATTGTCCTGTTGTGCATCGTTTTGGCCCTAACATTTATATTCGTGAAGTAACTATCCCCGCTAAATCATTTTCAATTGGTCATTACCAAACTACAACACATTTAAACAATATGTTGGCTGGTAGGGTTACAATGATCAATGATGATGGTACGCATACTGAATTAACAGCGCCACAAACTTTTGTAAGCAAACCAGGGCGCAAAATTGGGTATATTCATGAGACTGTAATTTGGCAAAACATTTACGCAACTAACGAAACAAATATAGAAACTTTAGAAGCTATGTTTTTAAATAAAAGCGAAACTTGGCAAGAACATCAAAAAAATAGGCAATTATTGCTATCTTTTGACCATTCTGAAGATATTGCGGATTATTACGTTGCTATTGCTGAATACGGTTTTGATCAAGAAACAGTACAAAAACAAGTTCAAAATTTAGATGATCAATGTGATTTCCCGTTAGGTAGCTATAAAGTAATGGTTGCGCCATCAAATATAGATGGACAAGGGCTATTTGCTACAGGAAACATTGTTGCAGGGGAGATAATTGCCCCCGCTAGAATTAATGGTTTGCGTACGCCTGCGGGTAGATTTACGAATCATTCAAAAAATCCCAACGCAATCATGATTTTGTTGGATAATGGAGATATAAATTTAGTAGCTGCTACAACTATTGACGGTTGTCAAGGCGGTAATTTAGGTAAAGAAGTTACAATTGACTATCGTCAAGCGTTAAGTTTAGCGATAAGGAGAAATTAATATGTCTGGAATTGCAACCGTAATAGGCGGTAGTGCTATATTAGGTGCTTACACAGCTAGTCGAGCATCTAGCGCGCAATCACAAGCAGCAGGCGAAGCTACGCAAGCGCAACGTGATATTGCAGATCAACAAACCGCACTTCAACGTGAACAGTATTTAAAACAACTTGAGCTAAACGCGCCTTTTAGAGAAGCTGGTCTTACAGGCACAAATATGTTGTTATCGCAATTACAAGGCCCATACGGTTCAGCTAAGTTTGGTGGCGTTGCAGGTTACGATCCAGCATCTGCTATGAGAAACTTCGGCGCGTCTGATTTTCAAACCGACCCAGGCTATGCGTTCCGTCTATCCGAAGGCATGAAAGCGCTTGACCGTACGGCAGCATCAAGAGGTGGCTTGTTGTCAGGCGCTACTCTTAAAGGAGCGCAACAATACGGGCAAGGTCTAGCATCGCAAGAATATCAAAACGCATTTAATCGTTATCAAGCTAATCGCGCGCAACAAGCGCAAGAATACGGTAATGCGTTTAACCGTTTCCAAACTGAAAGAACTAATACGCTTGCGCCATTGCAAAGCCTTGCAGGCGTAGGACAATCAGCTACGCAACAAGCTCAACAAGCGTCACAAAATTACGCAACAGGAGCCGCTAATACATTAGGTACTTTTGGCGCAGCTCAAGGTAGTAATATTATTGGCTCAGGCAACGCAAGAGCATCTGGTTACGTTGGCGGCTCTAACGCGTTAAGTGGTGGTGTTGGTCAAGCATTAAATTTTTATCAAAATCAAAATTTAGTAAATCAATTAGCGGCTAACCGTGGTGGAAATTATTTAACTGGCCCTACAACAATGGATTATTCTACACCGCTTACTTATGGTGGAACTGGAATAGGATAAGGAATAATTATGGCAACTATTGATCCAAATATCGCAATGGGCTATAGGCCCGTTCAAATTGAAAATCCATTAAATCAATTGGCGGCAATGACGCAGATTCAAAGTGGACAACAAGGTCAACAACTTAATGCGTTAAAAATGCAAGAAGCGCAACAAGGTATAGAAAATATTAATAGATTGCGTGAATTAGATCCTAACGATCCTGACTATATTTCTAAGGTAACTAAAATTGATCCTAGATTAGGATTAGAATTTGGGCAAAAACAAGCGGCGGCAAAAACATCAGCTTTACAAGCTACTAAAATTCAAAATGAAATTACTGCGCAAGATTTAGAACATAGTAGAGAATCATTTAAAAATTTAGTGTTTAACCCGTCTGATAATAATGTTTTAGCGCATTTAGAAGATAGCGTTAAAAAAGGTAAAATAACACCTGACGAAGCTAAACAACAATGGCAATCTGTAGCGTCTATGAATGAAACGCAACGTAAAGACCATTTTACAATGCTTGGCACTAAAACAGATGAATTTTTTAAACAACGCGCGCCTACAACTGAGTTTAGAAATTTCCAACTTAGTCAGCAAGATCCAAATTTCTTAACGTATCAAACTGGATTAAAACGTGCAGGCGCGCCGTCAACGCAAGTTAATTTACCTCCACAAGAAAAAGAGTTTGAAAAAACACTTGGTGGAAAACAAGCGGAAACGCTTATTAAAAGTAAAGAAGGCGCTTTGGATGCAGCGTCTATTTTACAAACAAACGAAGTTGGTCGTAACCTTCTTAAATCTGGCGCTATTACAGGCGCAGGGGCTGATTTCTTTGTGGGGCTTAACCAAGCACTTAAAACGGCGGGTATTGATGCTGGTTACGCAGATGCGTCTGCTAACTCTCAAGCGTATGCCGCCGCTATGGGTCAAAATACGGCTAAGTTAATTAAACAATTTGGTGCGGGTACTGGATTATCTGACGCTGACCGTATGTACGCAGAAAAAATTGCTGCGGGGGCAATTACAATGGACGAAAAAGCTATTCGTAAAGTACTCGATATTAATGATACCGCAGCACGAAATGTTATTAAATTGCACAATAAAAACGTAGAAGGTATTAAAACTAATATCCCCCTTAAAGTTGATCTGCCACGGGGCGCGCCTGTTAGAACAGGTAAAGTTACTAGTGGCCCTAATGCAGGAAAAACAATACTAGAGTATGCGGACGGCACTAAGGAGTATCAATAATGTCTGCTGAACAAATTGTTTGGGACGCGCCTGCAGCGTCAGTATCCCCTCAAAAAGAAGATATTACTTGGGATAAATCTTCTGTTACTATGTCTGACGCGCCATATCAACGGCGTGCTTATGCTAGTAGCGAAGTACCTGCTGCCGCGTTAAAAAACTTACCTAAAAGCGCCGCTAGCGCTGTTTCAGGAGTGTATCAAGCTGTTACAAGTCCAGCAGAAACATTACAAACAATAAGCCAAGCTATTGGCGGCGGTTTCTATAACGCTTTGCCAGAACAAGCACAAAAATTTGTTGTAAATGTTAGCGAAAACCCTGAAGGTTTAGCAAAATCTATTGATACGGCTAACGCTATTGGCGGTATTTATAAAGATCGTTATGGTGATTGGGAAAAAATTAAGCGTACTGTGGCTGAAGATCCTGTTGGCGCTATTAGTGATCTATCGTTGTTATTCTCAGGCGGTGCAGCCGCCGCAAGTAAAGTTGGCTTAGCTAAGACCGCAGGTGCATTAACAACGGCTGCATCGGCTACAAACCCACTTAATGTTGTAGTAAAACCAGTAGAAATGATGGCAAAGTCTAAAAATGCTTTGTTACAGTCACAAAAAGAAGCTAATGTTGTTCGCGATGCAAATGTTCTTGCCGCGCAAAGAGAAGGTTTTGTTGTTACGCCAGGTAGTTTAACGCCTACTGGCGCAAATGTTATAAAAGAACGAATTGCGGGTAAAACTTATTTAGAGCAACTTGCGTCTATTAATAATCAACAAGTGGCAGATAAAGTAGCGCGTCGTGCGGTTGGTTTAACTGAAAATTCTGCGTTGACACCTGAAGCAATGAAAAGTATTCGCGCAACAGAATACGCTAAAGGCTATGAACCTATTAAAAATTTAGGCAACATTGTTGCGGATAATGTTTATTTAGATGATTTAGCTAACATTCAATCAAAATATACAGGCCCATCTAAATCTTTTCCTGAAGCCGTACCTGATGAAGTAGGTAAATTAATTTCTAGATATCAAGTTGAAAAATTTGACGCTGCGGATGCCGTAGATGTCATTAAAAATTTACGTGAACAAGCTAGCGGTAATTTTAGAAAAGGCGAAAATGCTTTAGCTAAATCGCAACTTGATATATCTACGGCTTTAGAAGGTCAAATTGCGCGTAATTTAGAAGCATCTGGCGACCCTAAATTAGCAAATTTATTAGAACAATTTAAAGCATCGCGTCAACGCATGGCAATTAGTCATACAATTGAAGATGCTATTCGTGTAGGTTCAGGTTCTGTAGACGCTAAAAAATTAAGTCGAGATATTCAAAACGATAAGTTTATGACAGGCGATTTAAAAACTATAGCTGAATTTGCTAATACATTCCCTAGAGTTAACGTACCCCCTAGTACAATTGGTACGCCAGGCGCAGGAACAGTTTTAGGTCGTAGTCTTAGTGGCGCAGGTGCTTTTACTGGCGCAGTAGTTGGCGGCGGCCCTGGTGCATTTATAGGTGCAATTGCGCCAGAATTACTTTCAGCGTATACACGGCAACGTATGTTGTCGCCAAAAGGCCAAGCTAATATTTTACCTAAATATGATAAGTATAAAAATTTGGCAGAAGGATTAAGCGATGAAAGCGTCCGTAACGCTTTAATAGGTATGCAGGCGGGTGGAGTTATCCGCGAGAATAAAAACGCACTTGCAAGGTAAATATGGAAGCCGAGAACAATACACGAATTAGCGTGCATGAGGCAGTATGCGCGGAACGATATAAGCGCATCGAGGAATTATTTGCTATTGGTGAGAAACGTATGCAACGAATCGAGTATATGTTGTACGGAATTTTAGCGTTTACGTTCTTTGGCAAGGACACTTTTATGCAGTTACTACAAACAGTAATCGTAAAATGATGCCTGAAGGATTTCTGATTGAAAAGCTAGCGCCTGCCCTAGGTGGTTTATTCGGCGGCTTGTCGCTTGCTATGTTCTGGACTCCTGAAAAGTTACAGGAAAAAGGTAAAGTTGCAAGCGTGTTTATTGCAGGTGGAATTAGCGCAATGGCTGGCTTTGCTTTTACAGGGATTGTTGCTGAAAAACTAGGCATTAACCCTGAGAAGTTGGATATGCAGATTGGATTGGCATGGGTACTTGGACTGTGTAGTGTAGCTGTCATCAATTGGGTATCTAATTACATGGTGAAGCGCGAACACATGGACATCAAAGAAATTGCTGATGAGATTAAACATAAACCAAAAACAAGAAAATGACAATCATTCATTGGCTCATGTCCATTCTAGTAATTGAACTAATTGCAGTCTTTGTAGTAGCGTTCTTAGCGTTTTCAGGATTCTTTACTGATATGCGTATGCTATCTAAAATTGGCATATTTGTAATGACAATGGGGCTAATGGTTCAGGTCATGCGTTCGCTACACTTCTTTGAGTATGGCGCGTACCCTGTAGACACTTTGTTTCCTCTGTGGATAACCAAAGACATTGGCGCATCAATTATTATATTTGACTTGGCGTTGCTACATTTTAGGAAGGATAAATAATGTTTGGAATAGATGACATTTTAAGCGTTGGTATGAAGTTGGTAGATAAGTTTGTGCCTGATCCGCAAGCCAAACAAGAAGCCCAACTCAAGCTATTAGAGATGCAGAAGAATGGCGAGCTGGCGCAATTGCAAGCCGACATGAACGAACAGCAAGAGCTGACCAAGCGCGTGCAAGCTGACATGATGTCAGACTCTTGGATGTCTAAGAACATTCGTCCTATGACCCTTGTATTCATTCTAGTGACATATACTACGTTTGGCATGATGTCCGCATGGGATATTGAGGTAAACAACAACTATGTTGAATTGTTAGGCCAATGGGGTATGCTCATAATGAGCTTTTACTTTGGTGGTCGTACGCTTGAGAAAATCATGGATATGAAAGGCAAGAAATGATTAGTAATTGGGATAAGTCCTTTGATATGGTCATCGCCCATGAGGGTGGTTTTACAAACGATGAGCGCGATCCTGGCAATAAGTTACCAGACGGGCGCAAGGGTTCTACTATGCTCGGTTGTACTCAAGCCAATTGGGAGAAGTACATAGGACATGAAGTAACTCAAGATGATATGAAAGCGCTAAAGAAAGAAGATGTTAAACCGTTATACAAAAGAAATTATTGGGATGCCGTTCGAGGTGATGATTTACCTGCTGGCGTGGATTACGCCGTGTTTGATTTTGCTATTAATGCTGGGCCAACCGCTGCTCGTAAGATGATACAGAAAGCCCTTGGCGTGACTGCTGATGGTTCTATTGGCCCCGCCACCATGAAAGCAATCCAAGATGCAGAAGGTAAAGACTTGCTAGACAAGTTCAGCAACAGCAAAGAAGCGTTTTACAAGTCGTTGCCGACCTTCCAGACATACGGCAAAGGATGGCTCAAGCGTGTAGCTGACGTGCAAACATCCGCGTCAACCATGTTAGCGTGACTGTTGCCTAGCCATCTCACGCGCTTGCATACATAACTCAGCGTATTTCTTAGCGGTATCGGGGTGCCAACCGCCCATCAATACGTCGCAGTTAACCTTGGCTCGATCTTCTCTACGCGTTAACTCGGTCATGCCGACCAAATAAGTGCAAACAATAATGCCAAATAATGCTACTAAAATAACTACGCCGTCTGTTTTCATATCACGTCTCCTAGTGAATATTTCTTTAACAAGTGGTACTTAAACTTCCGTAACGCCATACTTTCAATCTCGCTAACTCGACTACGGGAAAGCCCTAACTCATCTGCAACTTCTTGCTGGCTCATGTGGCCTTCGTTGTTCTGTGGCACAGGCACATATTCTTCGTAATCGTCGTCCATTAGTAAGCACCTTTCTTTGGTGCATTAATAGCATGGCAGCAATATCTTTCGCCCATTTGCTTAATCATCTTTTTAGAATCTTCAACTTGCTTTTGGCGTAATAATTCGCATATCTCAGGGTTAAATCGCCCTGCCCGAATCATTTGCGTGATCATATTCTTATCGGTATTATTCATAGTTGCTCCTTGTATTGACTTGTCGATAGGCTTGGATAGCCGTTCGCAAGTCTCGTTTTAATAATTCTATCTCATAAGTATCCTCTAAAATCCGAGAATACGCTTCTGTTGCAAATTCAACTAAATTGGCATGTGACCAAGCGTAGAAATCAGGTTCGGTCATGGCGCAATAGCTTCCTTCATAATCTCAATTCGCTCACGGCTAACCCGCAAGGTGTTGTACCTCATGTGCAAGCGTTCCATAATGGATGCGCGTTTGAGGCCACGTCGCTCCTCAATCAGCATAATTAATACTTCAGACTCATTGAGCTGATTCAGTACGGCTTGCAGCTTGCGCCAAGATAAAGGTTTCATAGGCCCCTCGCAAATTCTTTGTGGTATTTATTTCGTGCCTCAATTGCAACAAGTTCAGCTAATTCTAAATCTTCAAATTTACCTAAATATAATCGTTGATTATCTAAACCAATTCTAACTTCCCATTTTTTAGTAGTTTTGTGCCAGCTAACATTTTTAATTCCTGAAGTGTTAGTTTTTGGTTTTTTTCTGTTATGTTGATTTTGCGCGCTTGTTGCTTCACGTAAATTTTCAATTAAATTATTTAATGGGTTTCCATCAATATGATCTACTAACGGGGGTCGATAATCATTAAAAAGTATAAAAATTAACACGTGTTCAAAATAGGCTTGTTTATTAAACCTAATTGTCCTATACCCTAAAGATGTTTTATGACCTGCTCGACGACCAATAGGCACGTTTTTAGCTGGACTTATCTTCCAATATAATTTTCCATCGTAATAATCAAATATCTTTTGTATACTTAGCGAGTTCATCTTCGACCTTTCTTTGTAGTTCAATTGTTTCAGCAGTAATTTTTTTTAATGATCTAAGCGCAGCGTTGTACTGCCTCGCCCTGATTGTTTCTTCAGCCATTGCCGCCTTCAGCTTGGCTTTGTATTGTAATAACCTTTTCATTCTTTCCTCTCTTTAATGTCATAAAACCAATCATCGCCTGCCGACCACTTGCGCGTGCCATCGACTGTCCATAGGCGTTGCGCTGCCTGAAAGTCAGGAAACTTAGTCTCAGCAGGGGTCAGGCTCTGGTCGTACCACAAGCAACGGTTGTTGGGTTGCGTAGCAAATTGACCGTTCTCTAACTGGATGAAGTTAAAAGACTTGTGTTCTTCGGCCTGCTCGGTAAAGGTTGTGTCTACATCCAAGCCGTCTGCGCAGAAGTCTACCGTAAACAAATAGCGCCCAAAGTGCCAGGCTTTGTCTTTACCCAAAAACTTTACGCCTAGGTTACGCAAAGCAATCTTTTCAATAATGGTAAATCTGTAACTCATGCAATCCCACAACTGCAACACATCAATTGGCAGATCACCAGCGTCAGCGTGCCAGACATACGCATGAATGGGCAACTTATCGTACAACGCGCCATACGCAGGCAATAACGATTCAATACGAAACACTTGCCCACGCAAGGCTTTAAGGCTAACCCAAACGCAAGGTTCTAACTCGCCATGCCCTTTGTGGTCGTTGTACAAAAACTCACGCTTTACAAAACATTTAACAGGTGGTAACGATGCGACAATGTAACTCATTTTTCCCTTGCTTTCTGTAGTAATGCTCTAGCAAATTTATACACATCGCAGTATTCATACGCTCGATCTTCAGTAAAAATAAAACTTGCAAGTTCTTCTATTTCTTTGTCTGATACGTCACGCAACTTATAAAGTGGCGTCAATTCAAACATAGGGTTTGGTGGCATTTCTTTAAAAAGTACGCCATTTTCAGACATATACGCTACTGATTCAGTCATTTCTCACTCGCTTTCTTTAATATTGCTTTTGCACAACAACATTGACTAGGTATTCTGTGGCATTTGCTACAAAAAATATTTTGGTTCATTTTTCTCTCGCTTTCTGTAAAATTTCTCTAATACATTCCCTTTGTAACCATCCAAAATTATTAACATCAAAATACTGGTCGTACACTTCTTTTATTTCATCATCGGTTAGCTCACGCAACTCAACTTCTTTAGATAACCGATTAACTTCTAACATCAACCGTGCAATCGTACCTTCGGCACTCTCTAACAATTTAATCAACTGTTGTTCGTTCATGTCAGCTCCTCCATAGCTATTTCCGATAACGCCTTTTTATCCTTCAAGGCGCCCAAAATGCGCTCCTCAATCGTTTTCGTTGTGATCAGGATGTAAACCCACACGTCATGCTTTTGACCACTCCTATGCAGTCTACCGATGGTTTGTTCGTAATACTCTAGCGACCACGGCAGAGACACAAACACCATCTTGCATCCGCCGTGTTGTAGGTTTAACCCATGCCCTGCTGATAGCGGGTGAATTAACAACAGTTCTATTTCGCCTGCGTTCCAACGGGCAATCGACTGCGGGTCATTGATTGTCTGTGCGCTAGGATACCTACGCTTGAGTTCTGCCAGCTCCTCGACGTAGTTGTAAACAATAATGGTATTCGCCCGTTGGTTCTCATTGAGCAGCTCATCTAACATATCAAACTTATGGGTGCTAAACCAAATAGGCGTTTGGGTGACGTTCATCCGCCCAGGTGTATTGGACGCTGTTGTTTCGGTACTGTAAACAAACCCTGACGACATTTGTTGTAACTTCTGTGTAACAACGGCTGCGCTAACCGCCGTAATTTTTTCTTTACCAAACTGCACAACAAAATCCTTCTTCATCTTCTCATAGTGGCTACGGTCAGCCATATCGCAACGCATCTCTACGATATGTAACGGTGGCAACTGATCAGCGTACTCGCCAGCATCTAGTACAAACGTCGCAGGTTTAATCGTGTGCATGACTTCAGGCAGCGCGCCCTTACGTGGCGCCCACTCGCCAAAGTCTTTGTTCATTAGGATGAAATACTTTTGCATAAAAGCCCCCTTAGACCGCCCTAACAACTGTTGGTCGATAATCTTACATTGTCCAAACACATCCTCAAGGCCATTGCTAGTAAACGATCCTGTCAAACCCCAACGTATTTTGATGGAGTCAATGACTTTATTAAGGGCTTTGAAGCGTGCGCCTGACGGATTTTTTAACCTAGTCAGCTCATCAAACACAATACCGTCGAAGTCCATCTCATCTGGCAACGATTGTAAATTGTCGTAGTTAGTTACAACCACTAGCGCCTTAGACTCAAACGCTTCTTTGCGTTGCTTTGGTGTGCCTACGGCGATGGCTAACTTCATAAAAGGCGCCCATTTCGGCTGCTCGACAGGCCATACGTCCGTACAGACACGCTTTGGTGCGATGACTAGCCACCGAGTTACAACGCCGTTATACAAACAATCGTACATGGCGCGTAGCGTGATAGCCGTTTTACCTGCACCCACAGGCGCAAGAATCATAGCACGGTCATGCTCATATAAAAAATCAGCGGCTATCTCTTGGTAGTCGCGTAACCTTAACCCACTCATCTATCTGCTCCTTAGTCCATAAACACGCATATTGTTGGGATAACCCCGTTACTTCTTCCATAAAAAATTTCTGTAGGGCAGACACTTTACCGCCTTTTGTCTTTAATTCCACAAACCACGTATCGCCATTGGGCAAGCACGCAATCTGATCTGACACGCCACGCTGGTTAATTGACCTAAACTTATAAGTCTTTCCGCCTATTGACATTACTGCCCATTTAAAATAAGATTCAATTTCTTTTTCATTCATGTAAAAAAGTTTAACACATAATTAAAAATGTATGTATAATAAAATTTCTAAACAAATAAACTAAAGGAAACTAAAATGGCTCAACATTCAAATATCGTCGGTGGCTCAACTGCGAAACGCGTTATGGGTTGCCCAGGCTCTGTAGCGCTATGCGCCAAGATGCCTCCGCGTCCAAGTAGCGTTTACGCTGACTTAGGTACATTACTTCATACGGCTATCTCACAAGTGCTAGACCAAGGCGTAACACCTGAGTCTTTAATCGGTATGAAGTATCAAGACCAAGTGCTGACGCAAGATCATATCGACAACAAACTCCACGTTGCCCTTAATTTACTTGGCGAGATAGACCCTAACCTAGAAATGGAATATGCCGTAGAGACTGAAGTTGGCTTTGGTGACTTCTTACCTGACGTGTTTGGCTCATGTGACTTACTAGGCCGTATTGGTAATCGGGCTATCGTACTGGATTGGAAGTTTGGCGATGGCGTTGCAGTAGGCGTAGAGGAAAACGAACAGCTCTTATTCTATGCAGCAGCAGCTATGCGTACACCTTCAGTAGCATGGGTGTTTGATGGCGCAACAGAAATCGAGTGCGTTATCGTGCAACCACCAAGTGTCAAGCGCTGGGTGACAACAGTTGAGCGCGTCAAAATTTTTGAAAATAATTTAGTTGCATCCGTGAAAGAGTCACAGAAGAAGAACGCTGGACTGAGCGCTGGTGAGCATTGCCGATGGTGCGCTGCAAAACCAATTTGCCCTAAGATGACAGGCGCAGTTGATCGTGCATTACAGGCTCAGTTGGTGAGCCTAGATGCTGATATGATAGGTGGCTATCTCAAGAATTGTGATCTGTTAGAACAATGGATTACTGATCTGCGAGCATTAGCGCATCAAATGTTAGAAGCCGACAAGCCTGTGCCAGGTTGGAAGTTAGTCAATAAGCGTGCTACACGCCAATGGGCTAATGAAGATCAGGCAGCAGATGTGTTAGCAAAAGTAATACCCGAAGCTGAGTTGTATGTGACTAAACTCATTACACCAGCAGTTGCGGAAAAGGTACTCAAGAAGTTAGGTGATAAATTGCCTGACGACTTAGTAATAGCAGTAAGTAGTGGCAGTACGTTGGCACGGGAAGAAGATCCCCGTCCAGCCGTAGTACAAATCGGGAAGCAACTTGTTGCAGCCCTTTCTAAAATCCAATAGGAACTAAACTAATGTCAAACATCACTACGTTTTCAGCAGCAAATCTACCCTCTGTAACTTCATTATCGACAGCACTTCGTGCCTTAGAAACCGATGTTGGCGCAGCAGGTGTTGTTATCCTCAAGATGGACAAAACAGGTCATTGGGTGTTCGGTGCAGATCAGACCGAAGTCGAAGATGACTCGACATGGGCAGTCAATCCGTTCTCATTCGTGCATGGTTTTATTGCATGGGGTGACGGTGAAGTGCTTGGCGAGAAGATGGTTAGCGTAAGCCAGCCATTGCCTGAGTTAGAAGCAGCGCCCCCAATGGCTCGTAAAGGTTGGGAGACTCAGGTCGGTATGTCTATGAAGTGTTTGTCTGGCGAAGATAAGGGCATGGAAGTACGCTACACCACAACTTCGGTTGGTGGTAAGCGTTCTGTACAAGCCCTTGCAGTTGCCATCGCTACGCAAGTAGACGCAGACCCGAAGTTGCCTGTACCGATTGTTTTGCTAGAAAAAGAGCATTACAGTCACAAGTCTTATGGTCGCATTTACACACCAATTTTTAAGATTACAAGTTGGATGAGCATGACTGATGAAGCTGGTACGCCAGCAGAAGAAACCGCAGTTGAAGTAGAACTTCAAGTACCAGCACCTGCGCCTGTAACAACAGCGCGTAGACGTCGCAGCTAAAAGAATGGGGCTAGTCTGTAAGTATTCAGTCTAGTACACACAAGTCGAACAACTAAGAAAACCGACTAGCCCCACCTACCTATGACAATCCTATATATTGATTTCGAGACACGCTCACGCTGTGATCTACCCAGCCGTGGCGTCTATAACTACGCAAGGGATGCCAGCACGTCTGTGCTTTGCTTGTCCTATGCGTTTGACGATGAGGAAGTGCAGTCGTGGCTACCTGATCAACCGTTCCCTGACAGAGTGATTCAGCACATCAAAGATGGCGGTCAAATACGGGCGCATAACGCTGCGTTCGAGCGCTTGATTATGTGGTACGTCCTCTGCCCAGACAAAGGAATCCCAGAACCGACTACGGAACAGTTCTATTGTACAGCTACGCAGGCTCGTGCCAACTGTGCGCCAGGCTCGCTTGATGACGTGGGCAGATTCGCAAGCGTGAATATGCGTAAGGATCACCGTGGCAATCAACTGATTCGCTTGCTATCTATCCCCAAGGCCGACGGTACATTTAATAATGATGTAACGCTGATGGCTGAGATGGTTGCCTACTGCGAGCAGGATGTTCGAGCAATGCGTGCGATTAGCCAAGCTATGCGCCAGCTTTCAGATGATGAGCTGTTAGACTATCATGTAAATGAAAAGATTAATGACCGTGGCGTGCTATTAGACAAACCTTTAGCCGAGTCAGCAATCAAGTATGCTAGTGCAGAGTTAATAGAAATAGAAAATTTAGTAGCAGAATTGACAGATGGTGAAATATTAAGTGTGAGAAGTCCACGGATGCGTGAGTGGGTTCTCGCTAGAGTTGGCGATCAGGCCAAGAAATTGATGGAAAACTACAAAGATGGTGACAAAAAATACTCAATCGACAAGACAGTTCGAGTTAATCTACTTGTGTGTGCTGAAGAAAATCCCGACCAAGTTCCGCCGCAAGTTGCAGATGTTATCCAATGTGCGGACGACCTATGGGCGTCTAGTGTCGCAAAATTTAAAAGACTAAAGGAGTTAGCAGATGAAGAAGATAACCGAGTTCGTGGAGCATTTGTCTTTGCTGGTGGCGCAGCCACAGGTAGGGCAAGTAGTTACGGAGCGCAAGTACACAACTTTACCCGAAAGTGTGCCAAGGAGCCTGATGCCGTTAGATCCGCTATGGTTAGAGGCCACGCAATTGTCCCTGCCTTTGGACGACGTATTACCGATGTACTCAAGTCAATGCTTAGACCTGCCCTCGTATCCGATCGGGGAAAATCATTAGTCGTTGCAGATTGGGCAGCCGTTGAAGCACGGGTTAATCCGTGGCTATCTAACTGTCCAGCAGGTATTCGTAAGCTAGATCTGTTCCGTACTGGTGAGGATGTTTACAAGGTTAACGCTAGTGCGACGTTTCATGTGCCAGTTGATCAGATTACTAGCGAACAGAGGCAGATCGGCAAGGTGCAAGAGTTAGCGTGTGGATTCGCAGGTGGCGTGGGAGCGTTCGCTGCGATGGGTAGGGCGTACGGCATTTTGTTACCCGAACCTGAAGCCAAGCGGATGGTTAATGCGTGGCGTCTAGCTAACCCGTGGTCGGTGCCGTACTGGCAAGACCTTGAAAATGCCTATACACGTGCGATGCGTAACAAAGGTCATGAGTTTAGAGCAGGGCGAGTAACCTATTTATTTGATGGGCAACACTTGTGGTATGCACTTCCTAGTGGGCGTGTGTTATGCTATCCATTCGCCCGATTAGATACAGATGGAGTGAGTTATGCCAAAGCATCGTGGAAGCCAGCAGCAGACGCTAAAGAGTGGCCTAGAGCAAGACTCTGGAAAGGTTTGGCCTGTGAAAACATTACACAAGCAGTCGCCAATGACTTACTGCGACACGCTTTGCGAGGCTTGGATGATGTGGTACTTCACGTCCATGATGAAATTGTGGTCGAGTCAGCAACACCCGAAATAGCAGTACAAATAATCAAAGACGTTATGTGTACCCCACCCGTATGGGCTGAGGGATTACCACTAGACGTAGAGGCAAGCATTATGACAAGGTATGGAAAGTAAAAAAAACCCCTAGTTTTGGGCTAGGGGTAATTAATTCACGGAAGGAAACACAATGTACAACTTTTTAGAGTTTATCACGAATTTAGCGCCAGAGGGCGAGACTGCCTTGATTGTGCGCCAAAAGCCACAGTTGAAAGACGGTGAGCTGCAACTGCACGCTGACGGCGCTATCAAATGTACATGGCCTGCATATTTGCCTAGTCAGAAGATGCGAGCTGGTGAGGCGTGGTATATCAATACGGCATCATTTATCATAGACCGCTTTGAGGATGGACGCGTATCAGCGTCCGCAGCCAACTGCGAGTTCGTTCTCTTTATGATGTTAGATGATATCGGTACGAAATCAAAAACACCGCCCCTTGCACCGACATGGATTCTTGAGACTAGCCCTGATAATTTTCAGTATGGCTACGCTTTCTCGGAGCAACCCACCAAGGGTGAGTTCACGGCAGCGGTCAAAGCGATTGCGGCGGCAGGTTACACCGATGCAGGAGCAACTAACGCAGTCCGTAATGTGCGTCTGCCAGGTTCGATTAACTTGAAGCCTGGGCGTGATAACTTCGAAGCCAAGCTAGTCGAGTTTCACCCTGAGCGTGACTACACGCTAGGTGACATCTGCACGGCGTTGGGTGTAACACCTGCGCCTGCTGACACGAATCATTACGCACCGATTAGACTCGCCGACAATGGTGGCGATGATGTGTTAGCATGGATGAATGATCAAGGCATGGTATTGTCCAAGATCAACGGCGAAGGGTGGTTATCAGTCACTTGCCCTAACAACGCCGAACACACCGATGGCAACCCCGAAGGTCGGTACAAACCCCTAGATCGTTCTTATTGTTGCCTGCACTCGCATTGTGTCGATTTCGGCAGCCAAACATTCCTCGATTGGGTTGCCGCTAACGGTGGCCCTAAAGTTACACATGGCTTGCGTGACAAATTGATCGCTGAGGCGATGACTGTTGCGCTTGCCAAGATCACGCCGTCCGATATGTTTACCGATGACGCTGATGCCAAGATAGCCGAGGTCGAGCGTAAGGAGCTTGGCAGGGTCGAGAAGTCCAAGTGGTATGAGCGTTTTGCGTATGTGCAGGACGATGAGTCTTTCTTTGATATGCAAGACCGCCGTGAGGTGTCGAGACAGACTTTTAACGCTTTGTTCCGTCACATTAAGTGTCTATCACTACACACAAACACCAAGATTGAGGCATCTATCTGCTTTGACCAGAACAGGCAAGCGATGGGCGCCAAGGCGCTCGTGGGCATAACTTATGCCGCAGGCGAGACGGTGTTAGTCGCTCGTGACGGTGATTTGTATGGCAACCGATGGCGTGACGCTCGCCCTGATGTGTCAGCCGTGGTTGCATCCGAATCGAAAATAGCGTCTTGGCTAGACCATTGCCGTGAGTTAGTGCCTGAGCCAGAGGAATTAGAACATTTACTTAACATCATGGCTTTTAAGTTGCAACACCCCGAATTAAAAATCAATCATGCCGTTCTGCATGGTGGCGATGAGGGTTGCGGTAAAGATACGATGTGGGCGCCATTCATTTGGTCGGTATGCGGTTCGCATCTAAAGAATCGTGGCATTATGGATAACAACTCGATTAATAGTCAATGGGGTTATCAATTAGAGTCTGAAATACTTTTAATCAACGAATTGAAAGAACCCGATGCGTCCGCCCGTAGGCAGTTGGCGAACCAACTTAAGCCGATAATAGCGGCTCCCCCTGAGATGCTACCGATTAACCGTAAGGGGTTGCACCCATACCAAATGGCTAATAGACTATTCGTTTTAGCGTTCTCGAATGACCCTGTTCCAATCTCTTTAGCGTCACAAGATAGGCGATGGTTTTGCGTCTGGTCAGCGACAGGGCGGATGGATTCGAACAAAGCCAAGGATATGTGGGATTGGTATCGACATGGTGGGTTCGAGTCGATTTCAGCGTGGCTACACGCTCGTGATGTGAGTAAGTTTAATCCGTCAGCGTCACCGATGATGACCGAGTTCAAAGCGAACCTAGTTGAACACGGCATGAGTATGGCAGAATCGTTCTTGGTCGAGATGCTCAAGGGTCGCAAGGGTGAGTTTGCCAAAGGCGTTATCGGTTCGCCCTTCCACGCTCTCTGTGACCGTCTAACAGGGTTAGCACCCTCTAATGTTAAAGTGCCACAAGCCGCCCTCTTACACGCTCTTAAAGAGGCTGGCTGGGTAGACTGTGGACGGTTGAAGTCGAGAGAGTTTGACACGAAGAAGCACATTTTTGCAGACCCCGAAATAGCGTCAATTCTGAGTAAGTCTGAGTTAAGGCGCGCGCTTGAGGATGTTCCAACACCCCAAAGCGTCAATATTAAGTAAAAATAAAGCCCCAATTAAGGGGCTTTTTAGTTAGTGGTTGAGGGTTATAGGTCGAATACGGCTATGATTAAGAGTGCAATAGCACTTACAAAAAAAGCAGTTAGCATGAGACTACTCCGTTATATTTGTTGGCGAATAGTTGAGCGGATGTTTTATCGTTAAATCTGATAGAGTAATCCTCGCCTTGTATTTTGTAATAGACTATATACATACGCTCTCCCATATCTCCAGTTCTTCTTCGATTTTGTGCATGGTTGTGCAAATATCGCTCCATTTTGCATCATATTGTGGGTCGCCTTCGGGTATGCAATTCTCTCGCATATCGAATAAAGCGTCCCATATAACTTCTAATTCGTCTCTTGTAATCATGCTATTTTTCTCCATTCTTTGACATATTTTTCAAGAATAATATAATCACTCCAATCCGTATAACCGTCTTTAATTCGATAAGCGACGCAACTACTTTGGTCGTTGTTTTCTACAAAATTAATCTCCCACCCCCAACCCTTATAAAACCAATCTTCTTCGTCTCTGATTCTGTCGTCATATCGTTGCCATAACAACTCTTTAAAGCGTTGTAATCGTTTAATATTAATCATGCTTCTTTCTCCTCTGTTGTTGGATTGCAATATTCTTCTTCTTCCTCAAGTTCGTCAAAATAATCAAATAACTCCTCTTTTACCTTGCTTGACGGATAAACGGATTCTTCTTTACCATCGTCCCAAACGATGCTCAGCGTGTAGGATTTAATTTTTCTCATACGCTCTCCATTTCGTCAAAATAATCATGCTCAACAATACCGTGGTCTAAGCATAAGTCCACGAATTTATCCGCTAGTTCTTTATTTGCGCTGATAGCGTCAATTAATAACTGCTCTAATTGGCATCTATCCTCAATGTCTATATCTTGTCCAACCCAATCAAAATTATCTGTTAATCTCGCTATAGACGCATAAACCCAATTTTCTAATTTAACATTTTGCATTTTTAAACCCCCTTAAATTGTGTATAGAGATAAGTTAGAACCGCTTGTCCGTCCTCTACCATTTCGTTATCGGATTCGTAACAATCGTTTGACGGTTCCATATTTTGTAAATAGTAGCCACAAAGCACGGACAACATATTTAAATCACTTAATTGCTCTTTAGTAATTTCGATTAGCATTTCACGCTCTCCTCATATTCTTCGATTGATTCGGCTTCAATCTCGTAGACTGTCATTTGGTCGGCTTCGTCCAGTTCCATTGTGTTGGCTAAATTAATAGCGTCGCTTTCCGTGTCGGCTTCAATGGTATAAATAACCTCAATAGTCTTTTTAACAATATATTCCATGATTAAATAGTCTCCTCAATGTGGTAGTTATGCCCTAGCGTGTCATATATTTCAACGCTTAGCCGTCCGTCCGTCATATTGTCGTAGCCTACAAAGCCATAGCGTAGAAGATAAGTAAGCGTGGCATCGTTGTTGTCTACACAGTCTAGGCAATCAATTTGGTATTCTATTAACTCTTTTATCCATTCTTCCCTAGTGCGCTCAACTCTATTAGATTCAAAATCAACTCTTAATAATTTTTCCATGATGTAACCCTTCGATTAGTTTAGATTAGTGTATTGGCTAAAATTAGCCCTATAGCGTCCCTCAACAGAGACGCTATAAGATAACTCTATTAATACCAACCCTTAGCGTATATCCATATTCCCGCCAAGGTTAGCCCCATTAAAACGCTAAAGATTGCGCCTAGTATGTAATCAATGTATGGCTTCATTGTGTAACCTCGTCCGTAGGCCTTAACGCTCTTGCATATTTATCTGTTACATCGGGATATAACTCGTTAAATGCGTCCCAAAACTGAAAAGAATAGTCATACTTACTGGCGCCAGTCTCAAGGGCGTGCGCTATGATTGCGTCAAAATCAATAGTTAATATCATTATTTAACCTCCACGGCTAGGAAAAAATTACCGCAACAGTTGTAAATCTCGTAACCCTCGAATTGTCCGTCCGAAAACTCATAAACACGGTCGCCACCGTGTAGCACGAACCAAGCGCCACGAATACCTAGGCAATTCTCGTGGTTGCGTCCTACCTCGGGCGCTTGCGCTAGTCTAAAACCCTTATCATCGCACGGCATAACACAATCAACCATGCCGTCAAAATTAGACAAATTTTTAATGTAGAGTTTGCCTTGATTCTTTTTAATAAAACTCTTAACCGTCGCCATTGTTGGATTGTTTTTAATGGTTACTGGCGCTAGTATTGTCCCGCCTGTTGTTTTATCCATTGTCAATAGATACGGTTTACCGTCAATCATTCCGCGGTAATCCTTTGGCTTGGTGTTATATTCTCGTTTTGTCATCGTTAGCATTGTTTAGATTCCTGTAGTTGAGTTAAGTTTATTGATTACTTAATAGTAATCCAGCAAACCCCTAAAATTTAAGGGTTTGACGGATTACAGTATTAAGCCAATACGCTTGTAAAATCCATGCTTACGGTTGCGCCCGCTTGGTTGGTGCTATCGGCTCGCATCGGCATAACTACGCCCGCAAAATTATCAACCCCCGCCAAATGCACAAGGGCGCTAGAATTGCCGTTTTGGTATAAATTGAGGGTTGAACCCTTACTTCCGCCCAAGGCGTGTTGCACTTTTAAGAATTGCACCAAATACTCATAATTAAAATTGGCTACCGTGCCGTCCGTTGTGAATTGGCAAACCCGCCTGTAATCGGGAAATTTTCCGTCAATTTGGCTAAAAATTGTTTGCGTGCCATAATTATCTAACTTCCAATAACCCGCCTTTTCCTCTTTAGTGAATATTAAAATAGCGTCCGTTTTACCCGCCTTTGGCAAGTTTTCGATTACATCGCGCGGGATGATTAGCGACCCGCTACCTTGGTTATCTTCGCTACGGTGATTAAATACACCAAGTTTATGCCCGTCCGTTACTACCAAGCGGGTAGTAGTTTGGTTGTATTCCACAAATACGCCACATAAATAATATCTAATATCACTCTTAGGCGCGAGTAATAAGAGGGCTTTTAATTGAGATTGTTTAATAGAGAATTGCATTTTAGTGTTTTCCTTAGTTTAGTCAATTAGTGAGAGGGTCGCCCCTCTCTGTGTTAGTTAGTTAAAAATACTCTTGAAAGTTTTGTAAGCAATATTGTAAATTTCTTCACCATAGGGGATTTCACACATTTGCGATTCTATGGAATCTAGCAACATCGTTGCTTCTTCTTTTGTTGAATCTTTCATAACTGATTCAAATTTTGCTTGATAGTTTAATAGTGAATTACCAATCATTGAGATAGTTTTCATGTTGTATTGTCCTTAGATTAAGCCGTTGTTTGATAAATATTCTCTACGCAATGCAATGCTTTTAATTTGTGATGCCTTACGATACATCGAAGCAATATCTAATTTCATGTTGTATTTATCAGTCATTCCTAAAACAATCCATGTGCTAAGACTATCCTTAGCATTGCTCTCAATACGATTTGCCTCCGTATTTAACCACTTGCTTGATATTGTTAATCTCATGTTTTCCCTTTGCTTAGATTAGTTGATTAATTACTACAATTACAGTATCTCAAATTTTGTTACACTTGTCAAGCACTATTTGCAAATATATTTTAGTGTTGCGAATTGTCCAAATGGATAGTGTTGCGGACAATGCATAAACGAATGAGAGGCTTATAAAATTGAGTTATGGATATTATGGATAAGTCTATTTCCTTTACCTTTAAAAAGTTAAGTATGTATATGATAATGAGAATCGTTCGCGTTTAGTCTTACTATTGTACGGGCTGTAGTGGACAAGTCCGCACTGCCCACAAATATAAATTGTAATTATTAAGCACTTGGATAATGCTATAATAGATTGTCCAACTAACCCACATTAAAAGGCACGCCATGACAAAAAAGGAATTGCTAAGACAAATGAGAGTAGCGCAAAAACTGCAAGATAAAATAAACAATGAGGAATGTAAAATCCCCAACCCAAATTACAAAAAAGGTAAGGCATCGTTTAGCGATATGTTCAACAGTGTGAACCGTGCCAAATACATTCAAGTAGACTACTAATAACTGGCGGTTAAAACTTACTTGTCCGCATTGTCCAAGTAGCCCACGGCTTACAGTTGTTAGCAAGCACTTACTAGCAGAGGGCAAAAACTTTTAGCATGGGGGGGGCAGGTCCGAGCCGAACGGCCCTACTGTGGCGGAGCGTTTGCCCAAACTTTTTATTTTTTTATAAAAAATCTATGATAAGATTTCACCATGTTTGATAACTTTCATTCCTATGTGTATGAGCCACGCAAGCTAGAAGCTACCGAGGCTAGATTGCAACGCATATACGACGCTGCCAAGTTAGGACTCAAAGGCGACACACTTGCCCTCGCTGCTGGGATGCGCCCTACCGAATACCGACAGCTCACGCAACTAGATCCCATCGCTGAGTACGCAGAACAAAAAGGCAAAGCCGATGGCGAGATGGAATTGTCAGCGATACTGCACAAAGCCGCAGCCGATGGCGACGCTAAAGCTGCGCTAGAAATCCTTAAGCACCAGCATGGCTGGGTAGCTAAACAACAACTGTCGATAGATGTTGAGCAGCGCATCTCGATCACAGCCGCACTCGAACAAGCGCAACACCGCGTGATCGAAGGCGTGTTCAAACAAGTGGAAAGCCAACCAACCGACGCAGAAGCGTTCCACGTGAAACCACCTGAACGCAAACAAAAAGTCGCATAAATGCAATCTACCATATACTCAGCGCAAGACGAACAAGAGTTAATGTCACGCCTGTGGAGTCCTGCGATTAAGGACAATCCGCTAGCGTTTGTGATGTATTGCTATCCGTGGTCGCAACAAGGCACGCCGCTTGAGAATTTCACAGGGCCTAGAAAATGGCAACGTGAGATCTTACTGGACATTGCTGAACATATTAAGCAGAATCAAGGCAAGCTGGACTTCGATGTGCTAAGAGAAGCGGTAGCGTCTGGGCGTGGAATTGGTAAGTCGGCGCTAGTCTCATGGCTAGAACATTGGATGTTATCCACCAGAATAGGCGCAACCGTCATCGTGTCGGCTAACTCGGAATCGCAGCTGCGCAGCGTCACCTGGGCGGAAATTACTAAGTGGCTCAGTATGTCAATCAACAGCCATTGGTTTGAGGTATCGGCAACACGGGTGATGCCAGCCAAATGGTTGACTGAGCTAGTCGAGCGTGATTTGAAAAAAGGCACGCGGTATTGGGGCGTTGAAGGACGACTGTGGTCGGCGGAGAATCCTGATGCTTACGCAGGGGTTCACAACTACGACGGGGTAATGGTTATATTTGATGAAGCAAGCGGTATTGATGATTCTATTTGGGCGGTGACGTCGGGGTTCTTCACAGAGAACACGCCCAACAGGTTTTGGATGGCGTTTAGCAACCCACGGCGCAACAGCGGGTATTTTTATGAAGCGTTCCACTCTAAGCGGGAGTTTTGGAAAAACCGCAACATTGACTCACGCCAAGTCGAAGGTACAGACAAGAACGTGTATGAGCAGATCATCGCTGAGTACGGTTCGGACTCGGTGCAAGCCCACGTCGAAGTGTACGGTATGTTTCCGAACGCGTCCGATGATCAGTTCATCAGCGTCAACACAGTCGAAGAAGCCATGCAACGGGAGAAGTACAAGGATAATACTGCGCCCATCATCATTGGGGTTGACCCTGCACGGTTTGGCTCGGACTCAACCGTCATCGCTGTCAGACAAGGGCGGGATGTCATTGCTATCAAGCGGCACAAAGGTGACGATACAATGGAAACAGTTGGGCGGGTCATCGAGGCCATCGAGGAATATCAGCCAACGCTTGTCAACATCGACGAAGGTGGACTCGGAGCTGGTGTAGTGGATCGGCTAAAAGAACAACGCTATAAGATCAAAGGTGTTAACTTCGGGAACAAAGCAAAGAACAGTATGATGTACGGTAACAAACGGGCGGAGATGTGGGGCGATATGCGGGAATGGCTTAAGTCAGCCAGCGTGCCTACGGATCGGTACTTGAAAAGTGATCTGATTTCGCCCATGATGAAGCCTGATAGCAAGGGGAGCATATTCTTGGAATCGAAGAAAGACATGAGATCAAGAGGACTGGCGTCACCTGACGCAGCCGACGCTATTGCATTGACTTTCGCTTTTCCTGTTGCACATCGGGAATATAAGGGTATAATCCGAAAGAATACGTACCAGAATCAAGGTGCAGTCTCTAACTCTTGGATGGGGTCATAATGGCTACTAAACAAAGCAAACCGATACCACGCACGACCACGGGTAAGGGTAAAAACTATAACCCGACTGATAAAGGCGCGGGGATGACCGCCAAGGGGCGAGCCGAGTACAATGCAAAAAACAACAGTAATTTGAAAGCACCTGCACCGAATCCGAAAACAAAAGCAGACGCTGGTAGAAAAGCATCGTTTTGTGCCAGAATGTCGGGTGTAGTTAAACACGCTAAAGGCGACGCACCGCGCGCTAAAGCCGCACTTAAAAATTGGAACTGCTAAAGGAGAATTAAATGGCAACTAAACCTGGACTTTATGCTAATATTCTAGCTAAACGTGCAAGAATAGAAGCAGGATCAAAAGAAAAGATGCGTAAAGTGGGGGCAAAAGGTGCGCCAACTGCTAAAGATTTTAAAGATTCAGCTAAAACTGCAAAGAAGAAATAATTATGCCACTTAAAAAATCAGCTAGTCCTAAAGCATTTCGAGAAAATGTCCGCGCTGAAGTAAAAGCAGGTAAACCTGTCAAACAAGCGCTGGCAATTGCCTACGCTACGAAGCGCAGCGCAGCTAAACCAGCAGGCAAAATGAAAAAATAATGGCATACGACCAGTCAAACATGAACCTTGTCGGTAAAGTAGCCGACGTCGGTAGCAACCCAACAACTAATGAAGATCCAAAGGATAAGTTATCTACGATGCGCTCACGCTTTACAACAGCGTTGTCAGCGTATAGCGAATCCCGCGAAGATGAACTAGATGACCTTCGATTTATGGCTGGTTCTCCAGATAATCAATGGCAATGGCCTGCTGACGTATTGGCAACTCGCGGATCTGTTCAAGGACAGACCATCAACGCTAGACCTTGCCTCACTATTAACAAACTGCCTCAACACGTCAGGCAAGTTACTAACGAACAGCGTCAAAATCGACCCTCTGGGAAGGTAATCCCCGCGGATGATAAAGGCGATGTCGAAGTTGCTGAAATCTTTGACGGCATGGTGCGTCATATAGAGTACATCTCAGATGCAGATGTAGCATACGATACGGCTTGCGACAATCAAGTCACCTACGGTGAAGGTTATATCCGTATTTTGACTGAGTATTGTAACGATGAAACCTTTGATCAAGACATCCGTATTGGCAGAATCCGTAACGCTTTTAGCGTTTACATGGATCCGTTAATTCAAGACCCATGCGGATCAGACGCTGAGTATTGTTTTATTACCGAAGATATACAAAAAGATGAGTACGAAAGGGAGTTCCCAGACGCTGCGCCCATCTCATCCATGCTAGCGCAAGGCGTAGGTGACTCCTCACTTAGCCAATGGATAAACGAAAATACAATCCGTATTGCTGAATACTTTTACTACAAACATACACCAACTAAACTGAATCTATACCCAGGCAATATGAGCCATTTTGACGGCTCACCTGAAGATAAACAGATGAAGATGATGGGCTTAAAGCCAATCAAGAGTCGGATGGTTGATGTTAAAAAAGTTATGTGGATGAAAACCAACGGCTTTGAAGTATTAGAAGAAAGAGAATGGGCAGGCAAGTGGATCCCTGTCGTTCGGGTAGTTGGTAATGAATTTGAAGTCGATGGTCGTCTGTATGTGTCAGGCTTAGTGCGAAACGCTAAAGATGCCCAAAGAATGTATAACTATTGGGTTAGCCAAGAAGCTGAAATGTTGGCCTTGGCACCGAAAGCACCGTTTATTGGTTATGGCGGTCAGTTTGAAGGCTACGAACAAAATTGGAAAACAGCCAACACAACCAATTGGCCTTATTTAGAAATTAACCCAGATGTAACGGACGGCGCGGGCAGCGTACTGCCTTTACCGCAACGCGCTCAACCGCCAATGGCATCGAGTGGCCTATTGCAAGCAAAAGCTGGCGCATCCGATGACATTAAATCTACCACAGGCCAATACGACTCGAGCTTAGGTGCCACAAGCAACGAACGCTCAGGTCGGGCTATCCTGGCAAGAGAGAAACAAGGCGATACAGGTACTTATCACTATGTTGATAATCTATCCCGTGCTATTCGCCATGTGACTCGACAACTAGTCGATATGATCCCTAAAATCTATGATACCGAGCGCATTGCAAGGATTGTAGGTTTAGATGGTGAAGTCGATATGGTTAAAATTAACCCAATGCAACCTGAAGCCGTCAAGAAAATTGTTGATGAGCAGGGTATGGTGATAGAAAAAGTCTATAACCCTAGCGTTGGTACATACGATGTAGTGGTTACTACTGGCCCAAGCTACATGACTAAGCGTCAAGAGTCATTAGATGCGATGAGCCAACTGTTGCAAGGCAATCCGCAACTTTGGTCGGTAGCTGGCGATCTGTTCGTTAAGAATATGGATTGGCCTGGCGCGCAAGAAATGGCAAAACGCTTTGCTAAGACAATTGATCCAAAATTAATGCAAGACGACGATAAACCACCTGAGTTACAGGCTGCTGAACAACAGATTCAAGCGATGAGCCAAGAACTCGATCAAGTACATGGGATGCTACAAAATGTTAATAAATCAATGGAAGCTCAAGATCTCCAACGTAAAGAATTTGAAGCCACTATTAAAGCGTTTGATGCAGAAACTAAGAGACTTACTGCCGTTCAAGCGTCCATGACACCTGAACAAATCCAAGATATTGTTATGGGTACAATTAGCGGCATGATTACTAGCGGCGATTTGGTTAATGAGATGCCTGGGCGAGAAATGCCTGAAATGAACGCACCAATGCCTGAACAAATGCCACCCGAAATGATGCAAGGACAAATGCCACCTGAACAAATGGGCATGGCGCCCCCACAACAACCAATGGGATTACCACCTGAAGGGATGCAACAATGAAAGCCGCGGATTTTATAGGTTTATTCTTTTTAGCCCGTGATGTAACGCATAGTGTGCATTTAAACACTAGAAGTTACTCAAAACATAAGGCTTTACAGAAATTTTATGAAAATATCATTGATTTAGCCGATAGTTTTGCGGAAGCGTACCAAGGGCGGCACGGTTTAGTAGGGCCAATTAGCCTGATGTCCGCCAAAAAAACATCAAATGTGGTCGAATTTTTAGAAAATCAACTTGCTGAAATTGAATCTGTGCGTTACGATGTATGCGATAAAGACGATGCACCGTTGCAGAATTTAATTGATGGTATTATCGAGTTATATTTATCAACGCTGTATAAGCTACGCTTTTTAGCATAAGGAATAATAATGGAACTTTTAAGACCCTTAGCCGATGACAATTACCCTGGTCGTACTGCGGCATATACAGGTACCGCAGGTTCTACAGCTACTTGGGGCGCAGGCCCACAAGGTGTGGTTGTATGGTCAACTACACCAGCGTACATTTTAGTAGGTGAAGGCGTTACAGCTACTACAGCTAGCACACCAATACCAGCTTTTACCCCAATCCCGTTTACAGTACCGCCAGGCACAGGCGCCCCGTGGCGTGTAAGTGCAATTCGTGTGACTGATAGCGGCGATGTGTATTGCAAACCAATTAATATTCGATGAGTTGGGGAGTTGCCCTTCGTAATGGAGTAGCTATCGGCTTAGGTAGCGTTATTACATTATTTTCAGGCACTCGTGACGGTGGAGCATCCGTATCAAACCTTTTAACTGAAGCCAGCAATAATCTTGTACAAGAGGATGGCGGGCTTATTTTGTTGGAGTAACGTATGACGGTTAATCTATCGTTATTTGCAGGTGTTGGCGCACAGTTTTTTACGGATGATGGCGTACCATTATCAGGCGGATTAATTTACAGTTATGAAGCAGGAACAACCACGCCTAAAGTAACTTACACAAGTAACACAGGCACCGTAGCGCATACTAATCCAATTATTTTAAATTCTGCGGGGCGAGTGCCAGGCGGTGAAATTTGGTTAACCACAGGTAGCTACAAATTTGTACTTGCTACATCTAATAATGTGACAATAGCTACTTATGATAATGTGTTTTCTATAGGTGGTAATAATTTAGTCGTTAATTTTACAGGTACAGGCGCGCAGACTACTTTTGTATTGCCTTTCTCACCAGTAATTAATACGCAAGTTTATATTAACGGTGTTTATCAAAACAAAAATACATATACCTTAACAACTACATCAATTATCTTTTCTGAGGCGCCCCCAATAACTTCTAAAATTGAAGTATTGTATAACTAATAGGAAATATTATGGCCGATTCAAAAATTAGTGCTTTACCAGCGTCAACAGTTCCTTTAGCGGGTACTGAAGTATTACCTATTGTTCAAAGCAGCACGACTAAACAAGTTTCAGTTGCTAATTTAACCGCAGGTAGAGACATTGCAACGGCAGCGCTTAGTGCTACAGGAATTATGCTTACAAGTGATGCTACAGATTCATCTAGCACCACAACTGGATCTCTTAAAACTGCGGGGGGTTTGGGTGTTGCAAAAATTGCAACAGTAAATATTTTAAGAGAAAGTACGGGCGAAGCATGGACAGCTTATACTCCTACATTAGCTGTAGATACAGGAACAGTTACTACCTCTATTACTAACGCAAGATATAGACAATTAGGAAAAACGCTATTTATTTCTTTAAGTATTACTTTTACAGTTACTAGCGGTTCACCAACCGAATTTCGTGTAAGTTTCCCTGGCGGTCAAGTTGCACCAAATAATAATCAATATACTCCTTGTTACATGGCCTTTAATGGCACAGCTATTTTAGGTTTGGTTAGAGCAACAGTAAATGCGTATGGATTACAAATAACACCAAGTAACGGTTTAGCATATTTAGGCAATTGCGCTATATTTTTAAATACTGTTTTTGAGCTAAATTAAAGGATAAATATATGTCTTTAACTAAAGTATCTTATTCAATGATTACTGGTGCGCCAGTAAATGTATTGGATTTTGGTGCTGATCCGACAGGTGTAGCAAATTCTACGGCAGCTATAAACGCAGCGATTGCTTCTGTTATTGCTACTGGAAAACCAGGCGTTGTTACTATTCCAGCAGGCACATATAAATGTACTAGCACAATTACTGTAGATGTTTCTAGAGTACAAATAATTGGTCAGTATGCTACTTTAAATTTTTCAACTGCTTCAGAAAGCATTGTTGCTATTGAAGTAACGGCTACAACATCAGATATTATTTTTAATCAATCGCCTAGCGGTATGGAAAAATTAATAATAATAGGGCCAAATTCAGGAACATCATCTGTTGCTATGAATTTTGATGCAACTGCGCCATATAATATTGCTTATTCAGCATTTCAAAACATTGCCATATTAGATTTTTGGAATGGTTTAACTTTCCGTGATAATGTTTATTTGATTAGTTTTATTGGTATGAATATTCGTGTTGCTGGAGCTTGTTTAACTGATTTTATTGGTTCAACAAATGCTGGGGAACGATACTCATTTGTTAGCAGCACTTTTTCAGGCGCTCAATATGCTTTGATTTGTGAAAACCCAAATTCAACATGGGAGTTTGCTAATTGTTCTTTTGATTGTACATTTGTAGAAATTTATGTTGTAGGCGCTGCCACAATCAGTTGCACAAATTGCCATTTTGAATACAACGGTAACGCACTTCAGGCAGATATAGGTGGTGCTGCCAATCCAACAGTTAATTTTTTTGGTTGTAGATTTATTCAACGCAATTTGCAAACAGTTGTCCCAAATTTTGATTGTAAGTCAGGCACACGATTAACCATAATTGGTGGTTCAATAGCTACCTTTCCATCTTCTACAACAAATATATTAATGGCTTCTACAGCAAGATTAACATATATGAATGTAGATTGGAACGTGCAAGGTGGTACTGTAAATACGCTAAATAATTCTTTGTCTGTTTATTTGCCTTTAACTAATGTTAGCGATAATGCAGTTATTAACTATAATACCCCTGTTAATGGAGTTATAACTAGATCATTTGGAGCAACACTTGCTGCAGGTGCTAGTGTAACTGTAACTACAGAAGCCTTTGTTTATGGAATTGTTTTAATTGCTATTGGTGCAACAGTTAATACGGTTGGCGTAGTTAAAGGCTTGTATTTAGCAACTGGTGGTAATTCAGTTACAACAGTTAATGCTATTGCAAATGTGGCGGTTACTGTTGTATCAGCAAGCGGTCAAATTATAGTTACAAATAATACTGGTCAATCAATGATTGGTTCTGGATTTATTACTTTATCACCTTAGTTAAAAAAGGACTAAAAATGGCAATTGAGAAAAAAATTACTGTTGATTTAATTGAGATTAACGAAAATAATGTTGTGCAAGCACGCATTAAAACGGATATTTTAGAAAATGGCGAACAAATTGGTAGCCAATTAAGCTATCAAGTTATTCAACCTGGTGATGATTACAACGACAAAGATGCTCGCGTAAAAGCCGTTTGTACCGCTATACATACACAAAGTGTTGTGAACGCGTATAAAGCAACACTTGACAACGCAACAGTTTAAGCATATATTTTGTAACAACGTACTAGCCGTTAGCTAGGGATTCTTAGGAGTCATAGATGTCTGAAGAACAAGAAGTAGTCTTAGCGGACTCAACTGCCGCGCCAGAGCAGGTAGCAACAGCAGCTCCTGATACTGAAGTAACATCGCTGGAAGAAAAGCCTGTTGAAGCATCTAAAACCTTCACACAAGAAGAATTAGACGCCGCGATTGGAAAACGACTTGCAAGAGAACAACGTAAGTGGGAAAGAGAACAGAACGCCAAGCGAGCAGAAATGCAAACAAGGGCGATTCCAGCCGAAATCCCGTCAGTCGATTCGTTTAACTCGCCCGAAGAATATGCTGAAGTATTAGCAGAACGTAAGGCAGAAGAATTAATTACTAGACGTGAACAAGCTAGAGCGCAGTCTGATCTTTTAGAGTCTTACCACGACAGAGAAGAAGAAGCGCGGACAAAGTATGATGACTTTGAACAAGTCGCATATAACCCCAAGCTACCAATTACTGACGTGATGGCTCAAACGATTCAATCTTCTGATGTTGGCCCCGACATGGCTTATTACCTAGGGTCTAATCCAAAAGAAGCTGAACGTATATCTCGCTTATCACCTTTCATGCAGGCCAAAGAAATAGGGAGGATTGAAGCGAAGTTAAGCGACAACCCGCCTGTAAAAAAGACTTCAAACGCTCCTGCACCGATTGCACCTGTCACAGCTAGAGGTTCTGGCTCGCCAGCATACGATACAACTGATCCTCGTTCGATTAAGAACATGAGTACGTCAGAATGGA